>Ga0209718_1000196_pt1 | contig 86282 bp, 75 predicted proteins | sample AD_JPNAS1_MetaG_FD_184420 | JGI IMG/M metagenome (GOLD analysis project Ga0209718, IMG submission 184420) | Active sludge microbial communities of municipal wastewater-treating anaerobic digesters from Japan - AD_JPNAS1_MetaG (SPAdes) (version 2) | ecosystem: Engineered > Bioreactor > Anaerobic...
GGCGATGTCCCACGGGCTGAGGACCGGGTCGCACATGATGTCGGCCCAGCCGCTCGAAAGGAGGAGGTAGCCGTAGCAATCGCCCCAGGTGCGCACGAGGCGGGCGCGGCGGGAGAGCGCATCGTACGCGGCGCCGTTCTGGTACTTGGCGGGGTTGAGCGGATCGCTGGTGAGGAGTGTGGCGGCTTCGAGGCGCGTGGTCGGGCGGGTGCGCACCGGCCGGTCGTTGAGCGTGGTCACCGCGCCGTCGCCGACGAGGAGTTGCCCCATCACCGGCTGATGGATCGCGCCGAGCACGGGGCGCCCCTGGTGTTGCAACGCGATGAGCGTGCCGAAAAGCGGGCAGGCGGTGGCAAAGGCCTTGGTGCCGTCGATCGGGTCGAGCACCCACACCCACTCGGCGTCGGGGCGGTCGTTGCCATACTCCTCGCCGATCACGCCGTGCGTCGGGAAACGCTGCGCGATCAGGCGGCGCATCAGCTCCTCGGCGCCGCGGTCGGCGAGCGTGACGGGCGTGTCGTCGCTCTTCGTGTCCACCTGGAGGCCCGGCTGGGCGAAGTACGGGCGGATAAAGTCGCCGCTCTGGCGGGCGAGTTCGACGAGGAAGGAGCGATAGGGCGTGAGATCCATGCGACCGGAAAAATGGGTGAAACGCGTGCAGCTTCGCGATCTTCGTTGCCACCTGCAAAGGCAATTTGTCGTCATGGCGGCATGTCGTGGACCGAGCAGCCCATTCATTTCGTCGATTTTGAAGGCAACCGCACCTCCGGCATCCTGGAGTTCGGCGTCGCCACGCTCGAAAAAGGCCAGGTCGTCTCCGCACGCACGCGCCTGTGCCGCGCCTCGGGCCGCATCCGCGCCGAGGACACCGCGGTGCACGGCATCGCCGAGCAGGCGCTGGGCAACGCCGCGCCGTTTGCGCTGGAGTGGGAGTACTTCGCCGACCTGCGCGAGCACGGCCCGCTCGCCGCCCACTTCGCCGGCACCGAAAACTCGCTGCTCAAGGCGGTGTGGCCCTACCCGCGCCTCTCGCCCGACTTCGCGCGCCCAGGCGAACCGCTCGCCGACTGGGGCCCGTGGATCGACACCGGCGCCCTCTACGCGCAGCTCTACCCGCAGCTCCCCTCTGGAAAACTCGAAACGCTCGTCGCCGACTGCGGCCTCCAGGCCGAGCTCGACGCCCTCGCGCTGCGCCACTGCCCGGCCGACCGCCGCCACTACCACGCCGCGCTCTACGACGCCCTCGCCGGCGCGCTCCTCCTCGCCGCACTCGCACGCGACCCCGCACTCGCCGCGCTCTCGACGCCGCAGTTGATCACGTTGAGCACGCTCGACGGCGACAAGCGCGACGCCCTCCAGCAGCGCACGCTTTGGTGAGCCTCCGGCCACCCTTTTGCGACGATCCGGTGACGGGCCGGTAAACATTGGGCAACGCGCCCGCTTTGCCTTTGCCTGCGCGCATCGCGGCCCGGCACAACGCGGCCCATGCCCGCTCTCAGTCTCGCTCCCGCCCTGTCGCTCTGGACCCAGCTCGGCCGCATCTCTCCCGCGCGCCCGCTGCACACGCTCCTGCGCTCCGCCGGCTACAAGTGGCGCCCGCCGCACCCGACCGCACACACGCCCCGCATCAGCCGCGCGCAAGACGCGCTCCTCTACGCCGGCGCCGCCGGCCTGCACCAGCGCGCCCAGCTCCTGTGCGAACGCCGCCCCGGCACCGTGCCGACCATCGTGCTCGGCGGGTTCATCCCCGACTCCACCGAGCAAGTTTTCCTCCTCCGCAACCACCTCGTGCGGCACGGCAGCGTGTTTTATCTCAACTACCCGCGCTGCGGTTTCTCCACCGACATGCTCTGCGCGCAACTCGACGACCTCGTGGCCGAAATCGCCGAGTGCGACGGCCAGCAGCCGGTCGTGATGGCCGTCAGCTGGGGCGCCGGGCTCCTCCTGGAATGGCTGCGCTGGCACAAGGCCGCCGGCACCACGCCCGCGCTCGCCGGCCTCGTGATCGTCAGCCCCGTGGCCTGCGTCGAAGATCTCATCGCACCCGGCGAGACGAAGCCATCCACGCTGCTCGGCCGCGCGCTCAAGCCCTACCTCGACGCCCCCGGCGACGTCGCGCCGGAGACCGTCGAAAAATCCCGCGCCATCTTCACCAAGATGTTTGAGTCGGGCGCGCAGAACAAAAATGCCCTGCGTGCACTCCTCACCCGCGGCGAGCTGCAACGTCTGCGCGACGCCGTGCTCGGCACCATCCGCCACATCGATGCACGCAGCGCCGTCGAGCGCGTGGCCGCGCTCCGCCACATGCAGTCGCCCCGTGATTACTTCGCCCCCGCGCTGCTGCCACTCAGCGACGCCCCCACGCTCATCCTCTACGCCGAGAAGGAGGGCGCCGTCATCACCGAGTCCTCGCCCACCCGCTTCGTCTTCGAAAAAGCGCACCGCGCCTACTTCCCGCACAGCGATTGCCGCAGCGTCTCCAATCCCCTCGGCAGCCCCGTGCAGCACGCCTCGCTGATCTTCCACTACTTCAATTTTCTCCCGCCCATCGCCGGCTTCTACCGGCAGTTGAAGACGGGCGAAAACCGCCGCTCCGCATGAAAACCGACACCCGCACCCTGCCGTCGGACCTGCTCGCCGGGGACGACGCGCCATCCGGCCCGCTCGTCCCGCAGGCGCTCTTCGCGCTCGGCGCGCGCGCCTACACGCCGCTCCGCGCACGCCGCTGGCGTCGCGCCGGCTGCGCCGTGCCTCAGCAGGCGCACACGCTGGACCACTGGCAGGCACGTGCCGCCGCGACCGCCTACGGACGGCTGCACGGCGTCGAGGCACACATGACCTACGGGCAGTTCCAGCAACGGCTGCCCCTGCGCAGCTACGAGGCGTTTGCCCCCTGGATCGACCGCATGAAGCGCGGCGAGGCCGACGTACTCTGGCCCGGCCGCTGCGCGCACTACGCCGTCTCCTCCGGCACCACCGCCGGCCGCACCAAGTATCTGCCGATCACGCCTGCGATGCTGGAGCATTTCCGCCAGGCCGGGCTCGACTCGCTCATGATGTACACCGCGCGCGTCGGCTCCGCGCGCATCTTTCGCGGGCGCCAGCTTTTCCTCGGCGGCGCCACCGCGCTCAACCGCCTGCCCGACTCCTCGACCTTCGAAGCCTTCGGCGGCGACCTCAGCGGCATCACCGCGCTCAATCTCCCGCGCTGGGCCGAGCAGTACCTCTACGAACCCGGCCGCGAAATCGCGCAGCTCGCAGACTGGCCCACGAAGCTCCAGGCCATCGCGCGCCGCTGCGCCTCGCGCAACATCACCGTGCTCGCCGGCATCCCCAGCTGGTTGCTCATCCTCGCCGAGACGCTGCGTGCGCATGCCGAGGCCGAGGGACGTCCGTTCACGCGCCTGCGCGAGCTCTGGCCCAATCTCGAATGCCTCATCCACGGCGGCGTGCCCATCGCGCCCTTCGCCGGCGAACTCCGCCAGGCGCTCGGGCCCGGTGTGCATTTCCACGAGGTTTACCCGGCCTCGGAGGGCTTCATCGCCGCGCAGGATGCCGACAGCGCGCACGGCCTGCGCCTGATGACCGGCTCCGGACTTTTCTTCGAGTTTCTCCCGATGAGCGTCTTCGACGAAAGCCGGCTGGAGCAACTCGGCCAGTACGCCGTGCCGCTCGCCGACGTGCAACCGGGCGTCGACTACGCGCTCCTGCTCACCACACCCGCCGGGCTCTCCCGCTACGTGATCGGCGACGTCGTTCGCTTCATCTCCACCGAGCCACCGCGCCTGATCTACGTCGGTCGCACCAAGCTTCAACTGAGCGCCTTTGGCGAACACGTGATCGAGAAGGAACTCACCGACGCCCTCACCACCGTCTGCGCGCAACACTGCTGGTCGGTCGTCAACTTCCACGTCGCCCCGGTCTTCGTCAGCACCGAGGAAGGCCGCCAGCGCGGCCGCCACGAGTGGTGGATCGAGATCAAGCCCGGCGCCGAGGAGACGCCGAGCGCCCCGGTGCTCGGCGACGAACTCGACGCCGAGCTCCAGTTGCTCAACGAGGACTACGAAGTCAAACGCCAGGGCGGCGGGCTGGAGCCGCCCGTCGTGCGGCTCGTGCCGTCGGGCTTCTTCGCGCAGTGGCTCTCGCTCAACGGCAAGTGGGGCGGGCAAAACAAAATGCCGCGCTGCCGCAGCGACCGCGCCATCGCCGACGATTTCGCGCGAATGGCACGGGCGAGGCGCTGAACCCGCGCGCCCGCACAGCCAAAGCCCGGCACAAGAGCGCCCCGCAATCCGAGGGCCCTTCGGCCCTGCCTGCACGACGGAGTTGGGCCAGCGGCAGAAAAACGATTGCGGGGCCTCCGTGCGGGCGATGAGCTCGGTGCAGAAAGTTGCCATGCCGCGCCTGCCCCACGCCCTCATTGCCCTCGGAGCGAGTTTATATGCCCCGCTCCGTGCACGGCGGTGGAAAGCCCCGCGCCGGGCAATCCACGACCAGGAAAAGACGCTCGCGGCGTGGCTCCCGCGGGCCACCGCCACCGCCTACGGGAAGGCCTGCGGCATCCGCGCCGGCATGACCTACGCCCAGTTTCAAACGCGCATCCCCCCGAGCACCTACGAGACGATCCGTCCTTGGATTGAGCGCATGATGCAGGGCGAGGCCGACATCCTCTGGCCCGGCCAGTGCGCCGACTACGTCACCTCCGCCGGCACCACCTACGGACATGGCAAACACCTGCCGGCCACGGCCGACATCTGCGCACATTTCCGGCAGGCCACGCTCGATGCACTGATCATGTACACCACGCGCACCGGCTCGACCCGCGTGTTTCAAGGGCGACATCTGGCACTCGGCGGCACCACGCCTCCCGCGCCCCTGCAAACCAGCCCCACCTTTCCCATCCGCTCCGGCAACCTCGCCAGCCTCATCGCGCGAAACCTCACCACCTGGGCGGAGTGCCCCCAGTGCGGGGAGGCGCGTACCGACGATCAGCTCGGCGAATGGCAGGAAAGGGTGCGGTCCATCGCCCAAAGCTGCTCCGCAAAAAACATCACCCTGCTCGCCGGCGTCCCCGCGTGGCTCGTACTCCTCGCCGAAGAACTCCGCCACCACGCCTACGGACAGGGCCGTCCTCTCAACCAACTGCGCGATCTCTGGCCCAACCTCGAATGCCTCGTCCACAGCGGCATGCCCGTCGCGCCCTTTGCCGAGGAGCTCCGCCAGAACCTCGGCTCCGGCGTCAACTTCCACGAAATCTACGCCGCCTGCGAAGGGCTCATCGCCGCGCAGGATGCCAGCGGGCCGCGCGGCCTGCGGCTCATGGCGCACTCCGGGCTCTTCTTCGAGTTCATCCCCATAAGCGCCTTCGACGAACACCGCGTCGAACATCTCGGCGACAAGGCCGTGCCGCTGGCCGGCGTAAAGACGGGCGTGGACTACGCGCTGCTGCTCACCACGCCCGCCGGCCTCTGCCGCTACGTACTCGGCGATGTCGTGCGCTTCGCCTCCACCGAACCGCCGCGCCTGACCTACGTCGGCCGCACACGTCACCAGCTCAATGCCTTTGGCGAACATGTCACCGAAAAGGACATCACCGAGTCGCTGACCGCCGTCTGCGCACGGCACAACTGGTCCACCGTTAACTTCCACGTCGCCCCGCTCGCCATCAGCTCGACGACCGGGCGCACGACCGGCCATCACGAGTGGTGGATCGAGCTCAAACCCGGCACCCACGAGACTCCGACCGGCCCGCTCCTCGAAGGCGAACTCGATGCCGAGCTTCAGCGCCTGCACGAGGGCTACCGCCTCAAACGGAAAAACTCCGACATGCGCCCGCCCGTCGTGCGACTGGTCATGCCGGGGCTCTTCGCCCAATGGCTCACCGCCAACGGCAAATGGGGCGGCCAGCACAAGATGCCGCGCTGCCGCAGCGACCGCGCCATCGCCGACGTCTTCGCCAGCCTCGCCCAGTTCAACAAATAGCCGGTCAACGCGCACCAGCGGCGGCAGCCGGAGCCAGCGCCTCACGAACGAGCTGCGCGAGCGGAGTCGTCGGACGTCCGATCAGGCGGCTGAGCGTGTGGCTCTCGTCGAATAGCGCGCCCTGCGACGCGCAGACATCCCAAGCCGGCAACGCGTGGACCAACACCTCGGGCAGCCCGGCGCGCCGCAGGACCTCCTGGTACTCCGGCTCGCTCAGGTGATGATACCGGACCGCCTTGCCCGACTGGCGCGAGATCTCCGCCGCCAGCTCCTCCAGCGTGTACGCGGTGTCGCCCGCCAGCTCGTAAACCTGGTTGGGCGCCAGCGTGCCGGTGAGCGCCACGGCCGCTGCCGCCGCATAATCCGCGCGCGCCGCCGAGGCGATGCGTCCGGCCCCCACGCAGCCACAGACCGCGCCCTGGGCGACATCCACCGGCGCCGCCTGCGTGTAGTTTTCCGTGTACCAGCCGTTGCGCAGGATAATGTGCGGCAAGCCCGACGCGCGGAGCGCCGCCTCGGTCTCCCGGTGCTCGCCCGCCAGCGAAAGTGTGGACGTATCGGCGTGCAGCAGGCTGGTGTAAACGAGCAGGCGCACCGACTGGCGGACCGCGGCGTCGATCACGCGCTGGTGTTGCGCGGCGCGCTGGCCGATCTCATTGGAGGAAATCAGCAGCAGACGGTCGACGCCAACCAGCGCCCGGTCGAGCGCCGCCGCGTCGTTGTAGTCGGCCTGGCGCACCTGCACGCCGGCGGCGGCCAGATCGGCGGCCTTGGCCGGTTGGCGCACGATGGCGACCAGACGGTCGGCGGGCACGACGGCGAGCAGTTGTTGGAGAACCAGGCGGCCGAGCTGGCCGGTGGCGCCGGTGACGGCGATAAGCGATTTCGTGTTTTTCATGGTATTGATTTCGGCCTTGGTTACTAAAGCATACCGCAAACCGAAATCGCCCGCAAGAGAGGTGCCGGAAGTAATCCGGTTACCCGCCCGTAACCGACGCCGACCATGAAAACCATTCCGAAGATCCCGCCCCCGGTAAAGCGCGACGAGGACGCCTGCCTGTGCCCGATCCGCGACGTGCTCGACTGCATCGGCGACCGCTGGAGCCTGCTCACGCTCACCACGCTAGCGGGCGGCACTCTACGCTTCACCGAGATCAAGCGCGCCATCGGCGACATCTCGCAGCGCATGCTCGCGCAAACCCTGCGCACGCTGGAGCGCGAAGGCTACGTGTCGCGCAAAGTGTACGCCACGATCCCGCCCAAGGTGGAGTACCGGTTGACGGCGCTCGGACAGTCGTTGCTCGGCGAGTTGAGCCCGCTCGTCGCTTGGGCGGAGCGCAACCACGAGAAAGTCCGCCAATCTCGCCGCGCCTACACCCCGCCCGCCGCCATCGCGGCGCTGTGAGCCCTCACGTCAGGCGGTTGAGGCGGATGATGGCGGCGGCCATCAGGGCGACGCCCACCGGGATCAGCCAGGCAATCGTGCCCGGCGTCCACTGCCCGGCCACCCAGCCCGCCGCAGCGGGAAACACCGCGCCGCCGATATACGAAAAACCCGACTGGCGGCCGATCACGGTGAACACCGCCTCGGGCGCAAAACGCCTCGGCACTTCGTGCATCAGGCAAGGATAGATCGGCGCAAACCCGAGCCCCGCGAGCACCAGCGCGCACGCCGCCAGCAGGGGCGTCGGAGCCAGCAGAAACAGCACCGCGCCGACGCTCGACAACGCGAGCCCAAGCGACACCAACCGACGCCCGCCCATCCGGTCCACGAAGAACCCGACCGCGATGCGACCGCCGGTGATCGAGCCATAGTACGCGGTGGCGCATAGCCCGGCGACGGTCGGCGCCACTCCGCGCGACTCGACGAGGATCGTGCTCGCCCACAGCCCGAGCGTCATCTCGGTGGCCACGTAGATCAGGAAAATCACGCCCGACAACCAGCCGGCTTCGGAATTGGCCGGCATCGTCGGCACCGGGCCGGAGGCGACGTCCGCGGACTTGTCGCGCACGAGCTCCGGCTGGCTGCTCCAGAGCGAAAGCGTGCAAAGGAAAATCGCAGCGAGGACGAGTTGGATGCTTCCGATGACCCAGTAACCACCGCGCCAGCCCGACTCCGACGCCAGCGCGCGCGTCATCAGCAGCGGGCCGCAGGTCGCGCCGATGCCCCAGCAGGCGTGCAGCCAGTTCATGTGGCGACCGGTGTAGTGGCGGGCCACGTAGCCGTTGAGCGCGGTGTCGACCGAGCCCGCGCCGAGGCCGAGCGGCACCGCCGCCAGCAGCAGCCAGACGATACTGCGCGCCTCGGCGAGCATCAGCAGCGCCGTGCCCGTGAGCAGGCAACTGATGAGCACGACCGGGCCGGTTTTCACCCGGCGCAGCACCGCGCCACTCGAGAAACCGGAAAACGCCGCGAGCATCGTGACCCACAGCATGAGCACACCCGCGAGCCCGACGGGCAGCGCCAGATCGCGATGCATCCTGGGCCAGGCCACGCCCATGGTGCCATCGGGCAGTCCCAGGCTCACGAAGCCCAGATAGATGACGGGAAGCAGTAACAAGGAAGCGCGGCGTGCCACGCCGCGCATCACGAAGAGAGTTCGAAACCGGTGCAATCCCGGACAGGCCGGACGCGCGTCCGGCCACGATCAGTTGGCCGCCCCATCCGTGCGGATGACGATATCGCCACCGGACGAGCGCACTTTCACCAGCGCATTGCCGCCATTGACGCGGCCCTTGAGCGAACTTTGCCCGAACGCGCCATCGTCGATGGTCAACGTCAGCCCGGCGGCGGAAACCGTGCCGCCACTGGTGCGCGCATCGAGTAGAAACGCCCGCTTGGCCGGCACGTGCAGTTGCACGTCACCGCCGGAGGTTTCGAGCTGCGCCTCCTGCGAGGCTTCGCTGCCCAGCGTCGCTTCGATGTCGCCGCCAGACGTGATGAGCGCGGCCCGGCCATCCACACGCCCGGCGCGGATGTCGCCACCAGAGGTCGTCAACTCGGTCGAGTCGGTGCATTCCTGCAAACGGATGTCACCGCCGGACGTCTTGGCCACCACCGGACCGGCGACCGCCCCGAGGACGATGTCGCCACCGGAAGTCGCGCCGCGCACGGAGCCCTGAAGCCCCTCAGATCTGATATCGCCGCCCGAGGTGGTAAGCGACAGGTGGAACTGACGCGGCACCGTCACAAAAAAATCCACGGACACCGGCGTGCGGCCGCGGAACCAGCCGCTGAGCATCGGCCCCTCGTAGCGGGCCTCCGCTGTGATGTCGTTGCCCTGCTGTTCCAGGCGCAGCGTCAGATCTTTCAGCAGCTCGTCGGCCTTCCGGTCGTCATCGGCCTGAATCGTCTCGCGCACGGTGACGCGAACCTCGGCGATGTCGGCGGTTTTGATGACGATGTCGCCACCGTTAAGTTTGGCGTTGAGCGTGCCGGCGGGCTGGACGGCGAACGTCTTCTCGACGTTGCGCACGATCTTCGCCGGAAGTTGGCATACGCCGGCCAGCGCCACACAGAGCGCCAGCCGCGAAATCAATCGGAGTGTAAGAGGCATGCAGTGAAAACCCGGCACCGTGCGAAAAGTTACAGCCCAATGCCACGGCGCCCGTGATAACCGCCAGGCCGGATCACTCCGGAAACACGGCGATCACCTCCACCTCGATCACATGCGCGAGATCGTACAATCGGGAAACCTGCACCCAGGTCGCGGCCGGAAAATCCTCGCCGTAGAAGGGGCGGCGCACGACGGCGTGCGTTTTCAGCGCATCGAGGTCGGTGGTGTAGACGGTTTCCTTCACCACGTTGGAGAAATCGAGGTGGTAGTGCTCCAGCGTTTCCTTGATGGCGCCAAACGCCTGGCCGATCGCCTCTGGCATCGCGCCCTGACCGACGGAGCCCGAGATGTAGAGCGTGTTGCCCACGCGCACCGCCTGCACGTAGCCGATGTCGTGCTCCCACGCCCCACGGGAGAACTTCTCCTTTTTGAGCCCCTCCGCATGCGCGGCGAGGCAACCCAGCGAGATCAAGGCAACGAGAGACCAGAACAGGCGCTTCATAGGTAAGACCGATTAACACCCACGCGCGCCAAATCCCTTCAAACCCTCCGCGCCGCCGAAGGCCGACTACTCTTCGCAGTTGAGGATATAGACGACGCCCTTCTCCGAGCCGACGGCGAGTCGGCGGTCGTCGGGCGACCACACAATCTTGGTCGCCGGCGTCGGCATGCGCACCGTCGCGCGCAGCGGCTGCGCACGATCCGGGCTCCAAAGCATCAACACGCCATCCTGCGAGGCGGTAGCGAGCAGGTTGCCGGCGTGTTGGAACGCCACGGTGCAGACAGCGGCATCGTGCGGGTACATCTGCGGCTCGCGCCCCTCGGGGCCGGCGCCGGAGCAATCCCACACGCTCGCATCGCGCCCGCCGCTCGTCGCCAGCCAGCGGCTCGAACGCTCGAAGCTCAGGTGCTTCACCTTCCCCTCGTAGCCGCTCATGTGAAACTCCTGGTCCTCGCGCAGCAGCCACAGGTGCATGCTCGGATCCTGGTTGCCCGACACGAGCCAGCGCCCGTCCGGCGACCAGCACAGCGTCTGGATGCCGTTGCCGTAGGGCAGCTCCTTCTGCGCAAAAAAATCGTCGGCATCCCACACCGTCACGCCGCCGAAGCAGGCCACGGCCACGGCGCCGCCGCCGGGCGCCCACTCCATCGCGGAGATCGTTTTCTGCGCGTCGCGAAACGCATGCCGCACCTGCCCGTCGGCGCCGAGAAACACGAACTTTCGCCCCGCGGCGGCAGCGAGCGTCGGCGTGGCTGCGTCCGGCCGCCACGCGAGGTGCTCGACCCAGGCCTGGCCGAGCGCCGCCGTGGCGACGTGTTGCCCGGCCGCGGGGTCCCAAAACTTCACCTTTCCATCCTGACCGCCGCTGGCGAGCAGCGTGCCGTTGGGCGCATAGGCGAGGACGTTGGTGCCGTCGTCGTGGCCGGCCAGCTCATGGAGGCGCTGGCCCGTCTCCGAAGAGAAAAGCGTGATGGCGCCGGCCGCGGAGGCCGCGGCGAGCGTCTGCCCGTCGGGCGACCAGGCGAGGTCGATGGCGTAGTCGTCGAGCTGCGTGGCCCAGTGTTTGGTCAGTTGCATGCGACGGGCGGGATCAGGTGAGGCAGGATTTGAAGCCCTCGGTGAGCGCGGCGCGGTCGAGGTGTTTGCCGATGAAGACGAGGGTATTCATCCGCGCGTCGGCGCCCCACGGGCGGTCGAGCTTGGCGTCGAAAAGCATGTGCACGCCCTGGAAGACGAGCCGGTTGGCCGCGCCCTTCACGACGAGCACGCCCTTCATGCGGAAGATGTCGCCGCCCTTGGTGCGCAGCAGCTCGTTGATCCACGCGTTGAGTTTCTTCGAGTCGAGCTCACCGGGCATGTGGATGCCGACCGACGAGACGGCGTCGTTGTGCTCGTGCTGCACGTGGTAGTCGTGCTGCCAGACGGGCTTCACGGGCTCTCCACCCACGAGGATGTGCATGGGGACCTCGCCGCACTGCTCGAACGCCAGGTAGTGGCCGGCCTCCGGGATCTCCAGCGGGAAGGCGCCGTTGCCGTGCTTGAGTTGCAACCGGTAGAGCGCGCCGCCGGGGATGACGGTCTCGCCGGGCGCGGTCTTGCGCTCCCAATCGGAAAACGTGAGCGCCGCCGCATCGCGCGAGGTTTGCAGATCGGCCTCACCGAGCGATTTCACCGGCATGACCACGACATCGAGTTCGTCGTCGTTGCCATGATGGTGCGCGCAGTGGTGCTCGCAATGGCCCGCCTCGTCGTCATCGCCGTCGTGCTCATCGTGTCCGTGGCCACCGCAGCACTCGTGCGCCTCGCCATGCTCGTGGTGATGCCCACAGCAGCAGGCGTGACCCTCGGCGTGCGCGTGCGGCGCGTGGTGGTCGTGATCGAACTCGCCGATCGCGAGCGTGTGCGTACCGGCGGGCAACGGATAGGCGCCGGCCCACTCGAAGGGCATCTCGGGCTCCAGAAATTGCGGGTCGAGATCGGTGGCGCGGCTGAGGTTGAAGCCGCCCACGCCCACGACCTTGTCGAGCGGGATGGCGGCGTTCTGCGTGCGGTGGATCTTGGCGACGGCGTTGATGTGGCGGATGCGGTCCTCCAACGCGTCGAGCTCGGCGGCGGGCACGAGGTCGGTCTTGTTGAGCAAAATCACGTCGGCAAACGCCACCTGCTTCTGCGCCTCGTCGCTGTCGCCGAGGTGCAGGAGGATGTGCTTGGCATCGACGAGCGTGACGACGGCATCGAGGCGGAAGTTGGCGCGCATCTCGTCGTCGGTGAAAAACGTCTGCGCGACCGGCGCGGGATTGGCGAGGCCGGTGGTCTCGATGAGGATGGCGTCGAGGCGGTCCTTGCGCTTGAGCAGGCGGCCGAGGACGCGGATGAGGTCGCCGCGCACGCTGCAACAGATGCAGCCGTTGTTCATCTCGAAGAGCTCCTCGTCGCTCTGGATGACGAGCTGGTTGTCCACGCCGACCTCGCCATATTCGTTTTCGATCACCGCGATGCGCTTGCCGTGCTCCTCGGTGAGGATGCGGTTGAGCAGCGTGGTTTTGCCGGAACCGAGGAAACCGGTGAGGACGGTGACGGGAATGGGATTGGACGACATACGGAGAGGGACGGGAGTGTTGCGGGCGCGTGGCGGTTGGCAACCCCGCGGCTCACTTCAGCGCGGAAACGATGGTGCCGAGATTGTGGCGGTACATGTCGGCAAACGTGGTCGCGGGCGTGCCGGCAGCGCCAAGGCCGTCGGCATAGAGCGTGCCGCCGAGCTTCGCGCCCGTCTCGCGGATCATCGCGGCGAGGAGCTTCGGGTTCTCGGTGTTGTCGGCAAACACCGCCGGGATTTTCTCGTGGCGGATGAAGTCGATCAGCTCGGCGAGTTCGCGGGCGTTGGGCTCAGCCTCGGGATTGACGCCCTGGAGCGGGCGCACGGTGAAACCGTAGTCGCGCACAAGGTAGCCGAAGGCATCGTGGCTCGTCACGAGCTTGCGGCGGGCCGCCGGCAGGACGGCGACCTCCTGCTGCGCCCACGCCGCGAGCGCGTCGATTTTCCCGAGGTAAACCGCCGCGCGGGCCTCGAAACCGGCCTTCGCCTCGGGACGGAGCGCCGCGAGCGCGTCGCGCACCTGGAGCGTGACGGCGCGGACGTTGGCCAGCCCGTGCCACCAGTGCGGGTCGAACTCCTCGTGATCTTCGTCCGCATCGTGATCGGCGTCACTCTCGTGATCGGGCTCATCGGCGGCCTCCTCGTACGCATGATGATGGTGGGCGTGGCGGCAGGAAGAGTGCACCGGATTGGGGATCGCATCGGCGGCGCGGACGAGGCGCGCCTTCGTGCCGGAGTTGGCCACGAGTTTGTCGAGATACGGCTCCAATCCAAAGCCGGAGGAGAAAACGATCTCAGCCTGGGCCAGCCGGCGGACGTCCGCCGGGGCTGGATTAAACGTATGCGGATCGACGCCCGGCCGGACGAGCCCGACGACCGACACCTCCGGGCCGCCGACTTCGGCCACGATTTCGGTCAATACCGAGTGCAACGTGACCACTCGTACCGGCGCGGCCACGAGTGCAGCACCGAGGGAAAAACAGGCGACCAGCGCGAGGAGGAATCGTTTCATGCGTGGTGAGCTTAGCAAAGTCGTCAAGCGGTGGCGACCGGCTCACAGCGCGAGCCGGCGCAGGCGCAGGGAGTTGGTCACGACGCAGAGCGAGCTCAGGCTCATCGCGACGCCGGCGAGCATCGGGTTGAGCAGCAGACCGAAGAACGGATAGAGCGCGCCCGCCGCGACCGGGATGCCGAGCCCGTTGTAGAAAAACGCCCAGAAAAGATTCTGCCGGATCGTGCGCAGCGTCGCGCGGCTCAAGTGAAAGGCCTTCACGATGCCGCGCAGGTCGCCCTTCACGAGCACCAGCCCGGCGCTCTGCATGGCGACATCGGTGCCGGTGCCCATCGCGATGCCGACCTCGGCCGCCGCGAGCGCCGGCGCATCGTTGAGCCCGTCGCCGGCAAACACGACGCGTTCGCCGCGCGCCCGCAGCTCGCGCACGAGCTCCTGTTTGCGGGCCGGCGTCACTCCGGCGTGCCAGCCGTCGAGCCCGAGCGACTCGGCGACCGCGCGCACCGTGGCTTCGCGGTCGCCCGACACCACGACGACGCGCAGTCCCAGCCGGTGCAGCTCCGCGATGGCCTCGGGCGTCGTCGCCTTGATCGGGTCCGCCAGCGCCAGAGTGCCGAGGATCACGCCCTCACACTCGACCGCCACCAGCGTGGCCGTCGCAAAATCTCCGACCGGCGCCGCAGCGTCGGCCACACGGCCTATGCGCACCCGGCGCCCACCGACACGCGCCTCCACGCCAAACCCAGGCTCGGCCTGAAACGACTCCGCCGCTTCCAACTTGAGCCCCCGGCGCTGCGCCTCCTGCACAATCGCCCGGGCCAGCGGGTGCTCGCTCGGCTGCTCGGCCGATGCCGCCAACCCGAGCAGCTCCGCCTCGCCGTCACCCAGCAGCGACTGCACTCCCACGACCTGCGGCTTCCCCTCGGTGAGTGTGCCGGTCTTGTCGATCAGGACGGTCGTCGCCGCCGCCAGCCGCTCCAGCGACTCGGCGTGTTTCACGAGCACGCCCGCCTGCGCACCGCGACCGATGCCGGTGACAATCGCCACCGGAGTCGCCAGCCCGAGAGTGCAGGGGCACGCGATGATCAGCACGGCCACGGCATTGACCAGCGCGTGGATCAATGCCGGCGCCGGCCCCCAACTCCACCAACAGAGAAAAGTCACCACCGCGACACCCGCCACCACCGGGGCAAACACGGCGACTGCGCGATCCGCGATACGCTGGATCGGCGCCTCGCTCTCGCGCGCCGTCTCGACCAGCTCGATGATGTGCGCCAGCAGCGTGTCGCGCCCCACGCGCCCGGCGCGCAGGAGCAGGGAGCCGGTGGTGTTGAGCGTGCCCGCGCTGAGCGGATCGCCGGCGCGTTTCGCAACCGGAACCGGCTCGCCGGTGAGCATCGACTCGTCCACATCGCTCGCGCCCTCGACCACGTTGCCATCGACGGGGATTCGCTCGCCCGGACGCACGCGGAGCAAATCGCCCACCGCCACCAGCTCCAGCGGCACGTCCTCCTCGGCGTCGCCACGCACCCGGTGGGCAACCTTCGGGGCGAGTTGCAACAAGGCACGCACAGCGACGTCGGTGCGCGCATGCGCACGCTGCTCCAGGATCTGGCCGATCAGCACGATCGTCGTGATGACCGCCGTCGCCTCGAAATAGAGCGGCACGCCGTGCGCGGTGCGCAGCGTCTCGGGGAAACGATCGCCCCAGAGTACGGCCGCCACGCTGTAGAAAAACGCCGCGCCGGTGCCCGTGACGATCAGCGTAAACATGTTGGGATCGCGCTCGCGGAGCGATTTCCACCAACGGCGCAGGAACGGCCGCCCGCACCAGAAAAACACCGGCGACGTCAACGCGCACTGGAGCCACGCCGAGACGTCCGCCGGCACACGATGCGCGAGGCCCGGCACCATGCCGCCCATCGCCAGCAGAAACACCGGCACACTCAGCGCCAACGCCACCCACAGCCGCGGCCGCAGATAGCGTTCCGAAGGCAGCCCCATGTAAACCGGGGCATCCGGTGCAGAGTCGGCAGGCGAAGAGTCCATGCGCGACTATACACCGGAACGGCGAAAAGCCCTCAAGCCAGCCGGATCTCGACGATGAAGTTTTGCGACTGGCCCGGCGGCACCCAGTGCAGCCCGGTCTTGTGCTCGCAGGCGTTGGCCGGGCCCATCCACGGCTCCACGCAATAGAAGGGCGCCTGCGCGTCGGCCGTCCACGTGACGACCGTCGTGCCGGGCGCGGGCACCGGCGACGTCCCGACCTTGACGGTGACATCGCCCGGACGGCCCTTTTCGCCAAACACGATGGTGTTGCTCTTCAAATCGGTGTGGAAGGTGTCGCTGAGCTCGACGTTGCCGAGGGATTCCTCACGCTGGAATTTTGGTCCGGGCAGCAGCGCACCGGTCTTGAAATCCTGCTTGATCGTGCGGCCCCCCGGCAGGCGGATCAGGTAATCCTCGCGCTTGGAGCCCTCGCTCCACGGAAGCGTGAAATAGAAATGATGGCCCGCCGACCACGGGATCGGTTGGGTGCCGAGATTGCGCAATGTGAACTCACACGCCAACGCCAGCGGCTCGAAACGGTACGTCACCTCAAACTCGTAATCGTACGGGTAACTGGCCTTCGCCTCGGCATTCGGCACCAGTTGCGCCGCAAAACCGCGGCCGTCGAGGCGCGTCACCCGGAAATCGCTTTGGCGCGCGATGCCGTGGATCGGCATCGGACGGCGCACGCCATCGGCTGCGCGCCAGTGATAAATCTCGCCCTGATCGAACGAGCGCCCGCAAAAAGGGAACAGGATCGGGTTGCCGCCGCGGGTCTTCGCAAAGTCGTCCATCGACTTGAGCTCGGGCCAGTACACCACATCGCGCACCGAGCCGTCGCCCAGCTCGACATTCCAGTTCATGAGGCGCGCGCCCTTTTCAGGCGAGGCAAGGAAGGTCGATTGGCCGACGCGCCACCGCACGATTTCCTGCCCGAGGTAGGAGATTTTTTCCATGGTTTCGAAAAAACAGTCTGCGCCCAACCGTGCAAGCCACCGCTGGAAACAAATCCACGATTTCCAACGACCGCGCCTTGCGCATCCTCCAGCCGGCTCTCAATGTAAGCCCCCATGTTCGTCCGCCTTCTGCAACTTTTCTGTTGGAGCCTGGTGCTTGCCGTCTGCGCGCGCGGCGCGGACGCCACCGAAACGTCAACACCACCTCCAAGCGCAGCCCCCATCACGACCCCCGCGGCGGCACCTGCCGATCCCGCCACATCAGCGCCGGCCAAGCGCCCCGACGTCGTCGTCATCCCCATCCGCGAGCAGATCGCCACCCCTGCCCTCTACATCGTCCGCCGTGGATTGAAGGAGGCCATCGAGCAAAAGGCCGACGTCGTGATCTTCGACATGAAAACGCCAGGTGGCGCCCTCGACGTCACCAAAGACATCATGGAGGCGATCCGAAAATTTCCCGGGCTGACGCTGACCTATGTCAACGACGAGGCCATCTCCGCCGGCTCGATCATCGCAGCCAGCACGGACGACATCTGGCTCGCCCCCCTCGGTAAAATCGGCGCCGCCGCCCCCGTCTCGGCCACCGGACAGGACATCGAAAAGACCATGAAGGGGAAAGTCGTGAGCTACCTGCTCGCCGACGTACGCGGCATCTGTCAGGCGAAGGGCAAACCCGAGCGAGGGCAGGTCATCTCCGCCATGATCGACGAGGAGTTTGAGCTGAAAATCGGCGAAAAGGTCATCAAGGCGAAGGGCGCCCATCCGCTCACCCTCACCGCGGCCGAAGCGATGGAGACCTATGGAGAGCCTCCGCAGCCCCTGCTCGGCGCCGGCATCGCCAAGGACATCGACGACCTGCTCACGCAGAAATACGGCGCGGGTAACTACAATTTGAAACGCCTCGATGCAAACTGGTCCGAGCAGCTGGCCGTCTGGCTCAATGCCATCGCCCCGATCCTGCTCGGCCTCGGCCTGCTCGCGCTGTTTATCGAGTTCAAAACTCCCGGATTCGGCATCTTCGGAATCTCCGGCATCACGCTCCTCGTGATCGTCTTCCTCAGCAATTACGTCGCAGGCTTCTCAGGGCACGAGCCCATGATCCTCTTTGCGGCCGGACTGCTGCTCGTCGCGCTCGAGATTTTCGTACTCCCCGGCACCGCCATCCTCGCCGTCTGCGGCCTGATCATGATGTTCGGCTCGCTCGTCTGGTCCATGGCCGACCTCTGGCCAAACGAACCCATTGAAATCACCGCAGACACCTTTGTCCGCCCGATCGTCAACGTCGGGCTCGGGTGCGCCATCGCGGTCGTCCTAGGCCTGCTCCTGGCGCGATTCATCCCCAAGGGCTGGTTCTGGGACAAGATGATCGTGACCTCCACCGTGGACGCCGCCGCCCAGACCTCCGGCACCGGCAACGCCATTGAGCAGATTCACGCCATCATCGGCCAGACTGGCGTCGCCGCCACTGCCCTGCGCCCCAGCGGGCAGGTGGAGATCGCCGGGCGCCGCTACGAGGCCCGCGTCGACCTCGGCACACTTGATGCCGGCACGCCGGTGGTCGTCCGCGGCGTCAACGATTTCGGTCTCATCGTCGAGAAAGCCAACGTATGAACGCGATCCTCATACTATTCCTGTTCGGCATCGTTCTGCTCTTTTGCGAAGTCTTCGTGCCCGGAGCCATCCTCGGCTCGATAGGAGGGATCGCGATGCTCGCCGGCTGCATCCTGGCATTCCACACGTATGGCGCGGCCGGCGGCGCCCTCGCCACCCTCGCCGCGCTCGGACTGCTCGGCCTCACGCTCCTGCTTGAGTTCGTCGTCATCCCGCGCACCCGCTTCGGCAAAAAACTGTTCGTACAATCCACGAGCGGCTCCACCACGCAGCCGCCCGTCGCCGAGCCCGCTAGCATCATTGGCCAGACCGGCGAAGCCGCCACCCCACTCTCCCCGACCGGCTACGTGCTCGTGTCGGGCAAACGCTACGAAGCCTTTTCCCGCGACGGCCTTCTCCCCAAGGGCGCCCCCATCCGTGTGACCGGACTCGATAGCTTCCGCCTCATCGTCACCAAAGCCTGATTTTTCCCATGCAAAACATATCCGTCATCATGCTCGTCCTCATCGGCGTCCCCTCGCTGATCGTCGCCTTCATCCTGTTCTCCTTCTTCAGCACCTGGCTGAAAGCATGGCTCAACGGCGCGCCCGTCAGCATGCTCAACCTCCTCGGCATGCGACTCGGCGGCGTGCCCTATAACCTCGTGGTCGAGGCCCGCATCACCGCCGTCAAGGCCGGCATCCAACTCACCACCGACAAGATCGCCGCCCACTTCCTCGCCGGCGGCAACGTCGTCCCCACGGTCCAGGCCATCATCGCCGCCCAGAAAGCCGGCATCGAGCTCGGCTGGGACCGCGCCTGCGCGATCGACCTCGCCACCAAAGGCTCCGGCAAGAGCGTCGTCGAGGCCGTGCGCACCTCCGTCGACCCCAAGGTCATCGACTGCCCCAACCCCGAGCAGGGCCGCACCACCATCGACGGCGTCGCAAAAGACGGCATCCAGGTGAAGGTCAAAGCCCGCGTCACCGTGCGCACCAACCTCGATCGCTTCGTCGGCGGCGCAAAGGAAAACACCATCATCGCCCGCGTCGGTGAAGGCATCGTCACCACCATCGGTGCCGCCGAAAGCTACAAGACCGTCCTCGAATCCCCGGACTCCATCTCGAAAACCGTGCTCGCGCGCGGCCTCGACGTCGGCACCGCATTTGAAATCCTCTCCATCGACATCGCCGACGTGGACGTTGGCGAGAACGTCGGTGCCAAACTCCAAGTGGCACAGGCCGAGGCCAACAAAAACATGGCACAGGCGCAGGCCGAAATCCGCCGCGCCGCCGCCGTCGCCCTCGAACAGGAGATGAAGGCCCGCGTGCAGGAGATGCAGGCCAAGGTCGTGGACGCCCAGGCTCAGGTGCCGCAGGCCATCGCCGACGCGTTCCGCAACGGCCGCCTCGGCGTGATGGACTACTACAAAATGGAAAATGTGCAGTCCGACACCGCGATGCGCTCCAGCATCGCCCAGCCCGAGACTAAAAAATAAAGGGACCACCGCGCATGCGCTGGTTTCTAGAACACATCCAGGTCGTCATCGCCGTCGCGGGCATCATCGCGTGGTGGCTCAACCAACGCCGCCGCGAGAAGGAGGGCCAGTCCGCCGACTACGATGGCGACGGCACGCCCGAGAGAAATCCGGGCACCGAGCCTTACGACGACGACCAGGCACGGCGCGTCCGGGAGGATATCCGCCGAAAGATCGCCGAGCGGCGCGGGCTGGCCACGCCAGCGCCCGCCGCGACCGAGCCACCGCCCCTCGCACAGGCGCCCGCGCCGCGCGAGGAAGCGCCGCCGCCGGTATTTCAGGATCCGCTTCAGGACATGCTCAAGGAGCTGCAGCGCCGTCTGGCCCCCGTAGTCGAGCCCGCCACACCGCCGCCAGAGCCGGAGATCGACCGCGCCGCGCTTGAGCGGCAGAGGGAAATCGAGGCCCGCTACCGGGAGCTAGAAGCCCGGCGGGCGCGCACGCTTGCGCAGGCCGAGGCGATCCGCATCGAGCAACCCAGTACAGCCCCGGCCGCCTCCGGCGCCGCCTGGCTCGTCGAGTTGCGCAACGCAAAAAACATCCGCCATGCGATCATCGCGCGCGAACTCCTCGGCCCGCCCGCGGGACTTCGCTAGCGCGTGCATGGACTTGCAAAACCTCCAAAGCAAAAATTCGCCTAGCAAAAATGCGCACTTTGCGCATCCATAATGCCCGGGCAAAGTTTTTGACCCGCAATCTAACCCCAAATAACCACAGAAAGGATACCCACGAAATGGCCACAAAAGCAAAACCCGCCGCCAAAACCGCGACCAAGAAAGCTGCTCCCAAAAAGGCAGTGAAGAAGGTTGCCAAGAAGGTTGTGAAGAAGGTTGTGAAGAAAGCCGCCGCCAAGAAGCCCGCTGCAAAAAAAGCGGTGAAGAAGGCTGCCGCCAAAAAGTAATTTGGTTCACACGCCGACGCCGAGATCGCGCACTGCGCATCTCGGCGTTTTTTTGTGCCCGCGGGCGGCGACAAAAAAACGAGGGCGAAGCCCCCGTCGAGCATCAGACCTGGCGCGCGATCATCGCACGCCGACTTCGGCCCGGTCGTAACCTTCGAAGGGGAGATCGTAGCGTTTCCCGTTCATCTCGATCTTCAGACTCTTGCCGGAGGTCGTGGTGACATAAACGGAGCCGCGGCGAGAGAGCGTCTTGCGCTCGCCGGCCGAGAGCGTGCCCTGGAAGAGCTCCGCCTTGTCCGAGACCTGCACCACCTTCACGCGGACCTGATCGAGGGCGCACAAGGTCAGTTCGGTCGCGGGGTCGCCGCCGGCCGCAAGCGAACCGCCGCCGGATTTCCCTGCAAAAAGCGAACTCAGCCCCCAGATGAGCAGTACGACAATCACGGCGCCGGCCGCGATCAGCCCTGCCTTCTTGATCATCCGCGGGTCGATGTACGGGCCGTTGGGCAAGCTGGTCCCGATGCGGGCAAACTGCCGTGGCCGCGACGTCCCGGACTCGCCAGTACCCTCATCCGAGGAGACGGCCGGCACCTCATCGGCAGCCGACGAGGACGAGGCCTTCCCGTTGGAGGAGGCAAATGAGATGTCCATGCGGCCGTAGACCTCGCGGCTCGGTGTGCGCGGGCGCGAATCGGAACCAAGGCCGAGGGCCTTGTAGTCAGCCATGATTTTGTCGGCCGGCACCTTCAAAAAGGTCGCGTACGTGCGGAGGAATCCGCGCACGTAGATCTCAGGCAGGTTGATGTCGTATTGGTTGCCCTCGAATTTTTGCAGATACTCGCCGCGGATCTTCGTGGCCTCAGCGGCCTCACGAATGGAGATTCCCTTGCGCTTGCGCGCCTCTTCGAGCCGTTCGCCAATGGTCTGCATGGGGTAGTCAGTTAGGAAAGGGTTTCTTGGAAGTCAGCACGAAAGAAGTCCGGGGGCCGTCCCAATACGAGTTCTTTCCAAGCCGGAGCCTCAAAGGGTATCGAGGTCGACGAGGATTTCGCGGGGGCTGGAGCCATTCTCGGGCCCGACGATGCCTTTGTCTTCCATGATTTCCATGATGCGGGCGGCGCGGTTGTAACCGATACGCAGACGGCGTTGGAGCATGGATGTGGAGGCGCGGCGTGTGGACTTGAGCACATCAAGCGCCTGCCGGTAGAGCTGATCGTCGTCTCCGAGATCCTCGTCGTCGCCATCCTCATCGTCATCGTCGTCGCGCGCGGCGCGGTCGATCTGCGCCTGGACGTCCTGCTTGTAAACCGGGGGACCGTTGCGCTTGAGGTATTCAACCATGGCGGATACCTCGTCGTCGGACACAAAGGCACCCTGGGCGCGGACGAGCCGTGAGCTGCCGGGGGGGGAAAAGAGCATGTCGCCGCGGCCGATGAGCATATCGGCGCCCTTGGTGTCGAGGATCGTGCGGGAGTCGACCTGGGAGGCGACCTGGAAGGCGATGCGGGAGGGAAGGTTGGCCTTGATGACGCCGGTGATCACGTTCACCGACGGGCGCTGCGTGGCGATGATCAGATGGATGCCTGCGGCACGCGCCAGCTGCGCGAGACGCGCAATCGAGGTTTCGATCTCGGCGGGCGCGACCATCATGAGGTCGGCGAGTTCGTCGATGATCGCGACGATATAGGGGAGGCGGTCGGGAATCTCGATGCCATCGTCGAGCCCGTCGAGCGTGGGCTGTTCCGGGGCGGGCGGCGCTTCGCCATCGGGCTCGCGCTTGCGGTTATTAAAGCCGGCGATGTTGCGCACGTTGCACTTGGCGAAAATCTGGTAGCGTTGCTCCATCTCGTTGAGCAGCCACTTGAGGGCACCGGGCACTTTCTTGGGCTCGGTGACCACGGGGATGAGCATGTGGGGCAGCGGATTGAATATCTTCAACTCGACGACCTTGGGATCGACCATCAGCAGGCGGAGATCCTTGGGGCTCTTCGAATAGAGAATGGAGGCGATGATGGAATTGATGCACACCGACTTGCCGGAGCCGGTCGCGCCGGCGATGAGCAAGTGGGGCATTTTAGCCAGATCGGAGATGAGCGGCTTGCCAGAGACGTCCTTGCCCAAGGCGATGGGAATTTCCGCCTTCGCGTTCACCCAATCCTCGCTCTCGATGATCTCGCGCATGCCGACGGGCGTCGGGTGCTGGTTGGGCACTTCCACGCCGACGGCAGCCTTGCCGGGGATCGGCGCAAGGATGCGGACCGATTGCGCGCGCATGCCCAACGCGATGTTTTTATCGAGGCCGGCGATCTTCTCGACGCGCACGCCAGGAGCCGGCGCCACCTCGTAGCGGGTGATCACCGGGCCGACGTGGATCTCGCCGAGCGAAACCTCGACGCCAAATTCGTGCAGGATGCGCAACAAGCTCTCGGCGTTGCGCTGGTGTTCCTCCTCGGAGTTTTCGGGAGAGGGGGCGACCTGCTCCTTGAGGAGAGAGAGGGGCGGGAACTGGTAGTGATCGTCGGCCGAGGCCGGCACCGCCGCCTTGGCCTTTTTCAACTCCTCGGGCTTTACGATGTGGAGGGCGATCTTGCCGGCGGCCTCGGCCTCCAGCGACTTGGTGGAGGTCGCCGGGGTGGAGACCACAACCTTGGGGGCAGGCGGCGGAGTGGGTTGCGGCTTGGGTTCGACAGGCTTGCTTGCCGGTGCGGGCTTCGTGGCAGGAGCGACGGGCTCCGCAGGGGCAGGTTTCACCGCAGGAGCCGGAGCAGGCTCGGCCCCGGCCCGCGCAGATTTTTCAGGTCCCTGCGACGGTGCGGCGGTGGGCTTGGCGAGAGCCAGCTTATTGGGGGCCTGCATGGCCGCCGGGATCGGGTCTTTGCGGGCCGGGACGGCGGCCTGCGCAGCCATCCGCCTTTTAGCCTCCGCTTCCCGCAAGAGCCGGCGCTCGGACTCTCGCTGAACCAAACGCGCCTCGCGGCGCTCCTTCCAAGTATGGACCCAGTGGAGCAGCCGGTCGAACTCGGCGCCCACGTCCCGGGTAAAGACAAACAGCAGCCCGAGCGCATACGCAGCCCAAAGCAACAAGGCCGACCCAAATACGCCGAAGACACCCTTCAGGCAATCGACGTACACCAGTGCGCCAATCACGCCACCCGGGCCGTGCGGGAACCAGCGCTGGTTCATCAAAAACGTGCTCTGCCACGCAAAGAGGCCGGCGAGCGTCGTCGTGCACAATAGCATCACCATAACGCGTGTGACCGCGAAGCGGCGCGTCGCCCGCAACCCCAGGTAGGAAAGCCAGGATAGAAAGACCGGAATCAGCCACGCGCCGCCGCCAAAAAGCGCATACGACCAATAGGTCGAATAAACTCCAAAGTAGCCCACCAGATTCCGGCTCACCGCCTGCATCGACTTCGTGGCCACTGCACCGTGCTCCACGACCGTCGCCCCGCCACTGTGATTGCCCGGATATTGAGACGGATCGTAATCAAAAAAGGCGACCGTCATGAAGATCGCCAGGATTGCGCAGAGACTCGCCAACAACCACCGCGGTCGATGACGAGGGGGCGTAAACGACGGCCCTTCTTTGTTTGAGTTTGAATTCTGCGACTTGGCCATTTGCTGTGTGCCGTTCGAAACGGTCGCGAATTCCCAATCCAAAAGCCGGGGTGGTCAAACGCAAACCCCACCCCGCCCAGCAGGAGCCTTTTTCAAACTCTTTTTTAATCCATGAGCGAAGTCCTCCTATTCACACCTCTCTATCAAGAACGCGTCTGGGGCGGCCAGGGACTGGCCTCCTCTCTGGGCCGCACCCTTCCCTCGGCCCGTCCGATCGGCGAAAGCTGGGAGATCGTCGACCGCCCGGAAGCCCAGTCCGTCGCCACGCAAGGCAGTTTCGAGGGACAGTCGCTTCGCCAACTCCTGGAAAAAAATACCGCGCGAATCATGGGCCCGAAATGGCCCTCCTCGCGACCCTTCCCCATCCTCATCAAGTGGCTCGACTGCCGCGAGCGCCTCAGCCTCCAAGTCCACCCTCCCATGGCCGTGGCCGCCGCCCTCGGCGGCGAGCCAAAGACCGAAAACTGGTACATCGCCGACACCACCCCCGGCGCCCACCTGATCGTCGGCCTCAGGCGCGGTGTCACCCCCGACCAGTTTGAGAAAGCCCTTGCCCACAACACGCTCGAAACCTGCGTGCATAAGTTCCCCGTCTCCAAAGGCGACTCGATCCTCGTGCACAGCGGGCAGATCCACGCCATCGACGCCGGGAACCTCATCCTCGAAATCCAGCAAAACTCCGACACCACCTACCGCGTTTACGACTGGGGCCGCGTGGGCCTCGACGGCAAACCCCGCCAGATGCACGTCACCGAATCCCTGCGCTCCATCAACTGGAACGACTTCGAGCCCGCCCCCCTCCGTGCGCAACCGACCTCGGCGACCATCGCCAACTGCCGCGAGTTCCGCATCCGCCGCGCCGTGCTCGCGCAGGGCGACCACCTCAAATTCGCCGCCGGGGAACAACCCCGCCTTCTGAGCGTCGTCAGTGGCAGCCTCCGGCTCGCCTCCGGGCAGACCCTCAAACGCGGCGACAACGCACTCCTCCCGTACGCCGACGCCTTCGACTTTGAGACTCCCGACGGCGCGCTGGTCCTCATCACCGAAAACTTCATCAACTAAACTTCCATGAACACCTCCAGCCCACGTGCCGCCTGTCGCGGCGGTCTGATCGGCAAACTACTCGTCTTCCTCGTCCTCCTCCTCGCGGTTGCGGCACTGGCCTGGGCGTTCTTCCTCCCGCAAATCGTCACCACCGCGCTCCACAAACGCACCCAGTTCGACGTCACCGTCTCCGAGCTCACCGCCAACCCCTTCACCTCGCGCGTCGTCATCCGCGGACTGGTCCTGCGCAATCCCTCCTCGTTCCCCATCTCCGACTTCGTGCACGTGCGCGAATTCCGCGCCGAGCTCAACCTGCCCTCCCTCTTCAGCGACCGCCTCGTCATCGAAGATGCCGCCATCAACATCGAGAAACTCGCCCTCGTGAAAAACGCCGCCGGCGAACGCAACATCCAGCTCTTCCAGGAACGCCTCCTGGGCGGCGGCACCACCGAGGACAAACCCGCCACCGAGGAGCCAGGCAGCGACAAACCCCGCGAGTTCCTCATCCGCCACCTCGAACTCCGCTTCGACCAGCTCGTCATCGCCGACGCCGGCAACTCGGCCCCCCGCGTCCTCAATCTCAACCTCAACCACACCTACGAGAACGTGGACAACCCCACGGCCCTCGCCGCCCCCATCGCCGCGCAACTCGTGCAACGCAGTGGCCTCCTCAACCGCCTCCTCGAGAAAATCATGCCCGGCGAAAAAGAGTCCGCCAAGTAGGCCGACCCAATCGCGCCCTTGATCAATCGCAGTGCCGTCCTTTAGTGCTCCGCCTTACATGAGCGAAACCGAACAAGACAAACCGACCACCACCACGCCGGCCCCCGAGGCCAGCCAGCCGGCTGCCGCCCCCGAATCCGAGCAGATCGCCCAGACCTCGCCTGAGGAAGCGCTCAACGCCGCCAAGAAAGAGGCAGCCGACAACTATGCGCGCTACCTGCGCTCCGTCGCCGACCTCGAGAACTTCCGCAAACGCACCCTCCGCGAGAAAGACGAACTGCGCCAGTTTGCCGCCAGCCGGGTACTCGAAGACCTCCTGCCCATTATCGACAACCTCACCCACGGCCTCACTGCCGCCAAGCAGGCGACCGACACCAAGGGCATCGTCGAAGGCATCGAGATGGTCCTCACCCAGTTGAAAACCACGCTCGCCAACCACGGCCTCAAGGAAATCAACCCGGCCGGCCAGCCCTTCGATCCGCATCAGCACGAGGCCATCTCGCACCAGCCCAGCCCCGACGTCCCCGCCGAAAATGTCGCCCTCGTCGTGCGCACCGGGTACTCGCTCAACGGCCGCCTCCTGCGCGCCGCCAGCGTCGTCGTCTCCAGCGGCCCCGCCGCCTAAACCGCTTCGCTGCCACCCGGCCGCGAAACACTTTCCTCCAAGGACAACCACTCATGGCCAAAGAAGACTATTATGAACTCCTCGGCGTCGAAAAAGGCGCCTCCGATGAGGAGCTCAAGAAGGCCTATCGCAAGAAGGCCGTCCAATACCACCCGGACAAAAATCCCGGCGACAAATCCGCCGAGGAGATGTTCAAGAAAGTCTCCGAGGCGTACGAGATCCTAAAGGACCCGCAGAAACGCGCCGCGTACGACCGCTATGGCCACGCCGCATTTGCCGGCCCAGGCGGGGGCGGCGGAGGTGCGGGAGCCGGCGGCTTCGGCGGCGGAGGCATGCACGACCCCTTCGACATCTTCCGCGAAGTCTTCGGACAAGGCGGCGGGGGCGGCGGCATCTTCGAGGAGATGTTCGGCGGCGGCAGCCGCAACGATGGAGGCCGCGACGGCTCCGATCTGCGCTACGACCTCGAAATCAGCCTCGAAGAGGCCGCACGCGGCCTCGAAAAAGAGGTATCCTTCCGCAAGCTCGTCGCCTGCGAACGCTGCAACGGCTCTGGCGCCGAGCCCGGCTCCAAGCGCACCACCTGCCCGACCTGCCGCGGCGCCGGCCAGATCCGCCGCTCCGGCGGCATCATCGTCTTCACGCAAACCTGTCCGACCTGCGGCGGCGCCGGCACCCGCGTCGAAAAAACCTGCACCGCCTGCCACGGCGAAGGCCGCGTGCCCAAGACCACCAAGATCAACGTCCGCATCCCCCCCGGCGTCGACACCGGCTCGCGCCTACGCTCCGCCGGCAACGGCGAGGCGGGCCTGGCGGGCGGCCAGCCCGGCGATCTCTACATCGTCATCACGGTCAAGGAGCACGAGCTGTTCGAGCGCCACGGCGACGACCTCTTCTGCGAGATTCCGATCAAGTTCACCCTCGCCACCCTGGGCGGCACCATCGAAGTGCCCACCCTCTCCGGCAAGGCCTCGCTCAAGATCCCGCCGGCCACGCAAAGCGGCACCACCTTCCGCCTCCGCGGCAAGGGCATGCCCCAGCTCCGCTCCGGCAGCGCCGGCGACCAGCTCGTCCGCGTACACGTCGAAGTGCCCACGAGCCTCACCGGCGAGCAACGCCGCGCGCTCGAGGAGTTCGCCCGCGTCTGCGGAGACGCCGAGCATCCGACCTCCAAAAGCTGGTTCGACAAGGCGAAGAAGTTCTTCTGAGCCTCGCGCCTTCACCGACGCGCCTCGCCTCCGAGGCGCGTTTTTTATGCCCCCTCAGCTCAGCCGCCGCAGCTGGCGCCGCGCAAACCACAAGTCGAACCGTGTCAGCAAAAACAGCGCCACGCTCTCGCGCCACCGCGTCAACCAGCTGCGCCCGCGCGCCCACTGCGCCGCATCGATCACGCGCGCACGCGCCCAGTCGGCCTCAAAAATCTTCCGCCCCTGCTCCGCGAGCGCGGCATCCGGCAGACGCACCATCAACTCGTAGTTGATCCCCAGCGACCGCGCATCGAGATTGGAGGAGCCGGCAAACACCGCGCCATCGACCAGGGCGAGTTTCGCATGCAGCACCTGCGGCTGGTACTCCGCGATCTCCACCCCCGCCTGCAACAGCGCCCCGTAAAACGCCCGCCCGGCCGCCTGCACCAGCGGCACATCCGTCTTTCCCGCCAGCAACAGGCGCACCCGGCCGCCCCGCCGCGCCACGCGTTGCAATGCCCGCCGCAGGCGGAAACTCGGCACAAAATACGCCGACACGATCCGGACATTGCGCGCGCGCCTCAACGACCGCAGCAGGCTCGCGTGAAACGCATTCCGCCCCAGCCCCGGCCCCATCGCCATCACCTCGGCGCTGCTGCACGCGACCAGCCGGCGGCGCAGCGTCGAAAACCAGAAGCGCAATCCGTACGGATGGCGAAACGCACGCGCCTCCCACATCTCGTCGAACGACGCCGCGAGATGTTTGGGCGTATCGCCACGGAGGACCAACCCAAGGTCGCGCCAGCCACGCGTCACCCCGTCGCCCACGTACTCGGGCGCAATGTTAAACCCGACGACAAACGAAAGCGCCTCATCCACCACCATCAGTTTGCGATGATTGCGGATCGCGATCCGGTCCAACGCCAGGGGATTGAACACGCCGACGCAGCCTCCGGCCTCCGTCAGCTCGCGCCAATAATCGGCAGGCAGCTCCTTCGAGCCAAACCCATCGACAAGCACGCGCACCCACACCCGGCGACGCGCGGCCGCAACCAGCGCCGCCCGGAAGGCATCGCCAGGCTCTCCAGGCTGAAAGATGTAGCACTCCAGCCGCACGGAGACACGCGCCGCGGCGATCGCATCGAGCATCTGCCGATATCCGGCGTCGACCGTCATAAGCCATTGTGCCTGCGCATCTGGTGCCACGGACACAGATCAGGCCCTTCGCGCGGCCGAGGCAAGCGCGCAACCCCAGCCCACGCCCGGCCACATCTCAGGCTCGCCAACCACCCGCGCAGAGCTCTTGCTCAACGATCCACATGCGCGTCGTCATTCTCGGTTCTGGTCGGGGCAGCAATGCCGAGGCCATTTTACTGGCCCAGCAGGCAGGGCGGCTCGGGCGCGCCCAAGTCGTCGCCCTCATCTCAGACCAACCAGCCGCCGGCATCCTGGCCCTCGGGCCTCGCTTTGGCATCCCAGCCACTTACCTCGATCCCGCCCCCTTCAAAACCAAACTCGAAGGCCCCGCCGAGCAGCGCTACATCCAATTCATCCGCGACCTGCACCCGGACCTCGTCGTGCTCGCCGGATTCATGCGCGTGATCAAGCCCGCGTTCCTCGCCGCATTCCGCGGAAAAATCATCAACCTCCATCCCAGCCTGCTCCCCAGTTTCCCGGGTCTCGACGCAATCGGCCAGGCCTGGCGGCGCGGCGTCAAAATCACCGGATGCACCGTGCATGAAGTCACCGCCGAAGTCGACGGGGGCCCCATCGTCGCCCAAGCACCGGTCCGCATCGAATCCGACGACACGCTCGCAAGCCTCACCGAAAAAATCCACGTTGAGGAGCACCGCCTCCTGCCCGAGGCCATCGCCCAGCTCAGTACTCGCCCCACAGCGCATTGACCGCCTCGCGTCACCAGCCCAGAAAAAATCTCCCCGGACTCAAAATCTGGCCCGAAAACTGCTGAAAAGCCCTTCCGTGTCGGGGCACTGCCAATCGGTACCCGCCACCGTTTGAAACCTCTTTCTCTATAACCAAAGTACAAAACCCATGAGCGTCAGCCCTGCACGTCTAAACGCCATCTCAGCCGCGAACAACTTTCGCGTTACCAGCACGTTGGCTTTCAAAGAAAGCCATTCCGCCGCCCTCTACGGCCAGAATGTATTTAACGAAAAGGTCATGCAGGCTCGCCTGCCCAAGGGCGTCTTCAAGGCCCTGAAAAAGACCATCGACACCGGCGCCCCCCTCGACTCCGCCATCGCCGACATCGTCGCAACCACCATCAAAGACTGGGCTTTAGAACGCGGCGCAACCCACTACGCGCACATCTTCCAGCCCCTCACCGGGCACACCGCCGAGAAACACGACAGCTTCCTTGAGCCCGACGGCAAAGGCGGCGCCATCGCCGAGTTCTCCGGCAAACAGCTCACCCAGGGCGAACCCGACGCCTCCTCCTTCCCCTCCGGCGGCATGCGCGCCACCTTCGAAGCCCGCGGCTACACCGTTTGGGACGTCTCGAGCCCCTGCTATCTGATCGAAAACGCCAACGGCGTCACCCTCTGCATCCCGACCGCCTTCGTATCCTGGACCGGCGACGTGCTCGACACGAAGACCCCGATCCTTCGCTCGATGAAGGCCCTCGACGAGCAAGCTCGCCGCATCCTGAAGCTCTTCGGTCACACCAACATTCCGTTCTGCGCCGCCACGGCTGGCCCGGAACAGGAGTACTTCCTGATCGACCGCAACTTCTTCCTTGCCCGCCCCGACCTGCTCTCCGCCGGCCGCACCCTGTTCGGCGCCCGCCCGCCCAAGGGCCAGGAATTCGAAGACCAGTACTTCGGCGTCATCCCGGATCGCGTCCTCGCCTACATGCACGAGTGCGAAGCCGAGCTCTATAAACTGGGTGTTCCCGTCAAGACCCGCCACAACGAGGTCGCGCCCTCCCAGTACGAGCTCGCCCCGATCTACGAGACCGCCAACATCGCCGCCGACCACCAGCAGCTTATCATGACCACGCTCAAGCGCGTGGCCCGTAAGTACGGCATGGAGTGCCTCCTCCACGAGAAACCCTTCGCCGGCGTCAACGGCTCCGGTAAGCACCTCAACTGGTCGCTCGGCAACGGCGCCCAGGGCAACCTCCTCGAGCCCGGCAACACCCCGCACGAGAACCTCCAGTTCCTCGTCTTCTGCGCTGCGGTCATCCGCGCCGTCCACAAGCACGCCGGCCTCCTCCGCGCCACCGTCGCCTCTGCCTCCAACGACCACCGCCTCGGCGCCAACGAGGCGCCCCCGGCCATCATCTCCGTCTACCTCGGCGAGCAGCTTGCCGACATCTTCGAGCAGCTGAAGAAGGGCAAGGCCAAGTCCTCCAAGAAGGGCGGCCTGCTCCACCTCGGCGTCGACGTCCTCCCCCCGCTGGCCAAGGACGCGGGCGACCGCAATCGCACCTCGCCCTTCGCCTTCACCGGCAATAAGTTCGAGTTCCGCGCTGTCGCCTCCAACCAGTCGATCGGCGGCCCGCTCGCGGCCCTCAACACCATCGTCACGGAGTCCCTCGACTACGTCGCCACCAAGCTCGAAAAGGCCGTCAAGACCAAGAAGCTTGAAGACGCCGTCGGCGAGCTCCTCACCGAGATCGTCACCGAGCACGGCACCGTCATCATCAACGGCAACGGCTACTCCGAGGAGTGGCACAAGGAAGCCGAGTTCAAGCGCGGCCTCCCCAACCTCCGCACCACGGTCGACGCCGCCTCGATGATCGCCGCCAAGACCACGGTCGCCGCCTACGAAAAGTACGGCATCCTCACCAAGCGCGAGCTCGAAGCCCGCCGCGACATCGTCCTCGAGCAGTACTGCAAGGTCATCAACGTCGAAGCCAACATCGTCACCGAGATGGTCCGCACCAAGTACCTCCCGGCCGCGATCCGCTATCAGACCGAGCTCGCCGCCAACGTCGCCGCCCTCAAGGCCGCCGGCATGCAGCCTGATGCCAAACTCCTCACCCAGGTCTCCGACCTCATCGCCGCCGCCCAAAACGGCGTCGCCAAACTCGAGGAAATCCGCAGCAAGCACATCACCGACCTCCAGGCCGAAGCTGAGCACTATTGCCACAGCGTCCTCCCGCAGCTCCTCGCCATCCGCAAGTCGATCGACGCCCTCGAAGGCCTCATCCCAGACGCCAACTGGCCCGTCCCGACGTACGAAGAAATCCTCTTCATCAAGTAAAGAGCGACTCCTTCCTTCAAAAACGCCCGGCCTCACCGCCGGGCGTTTTTTTCGCCCAGAACCAAGGCTTGAGCCAGCGCCCCGGCACGCTTTCCTACCCGCAATGCCCTCGCCCTCCGACACCCCCGACGCCCTCGCCCGCTTCCCACGCGAAGTGCGCGACGCGTTTGCCCTCGTCCGGTCGGACCAAGCCCCCGCTGCCCTGCGACTCATCATCGAAGCCGCCCTGCGCGACTACCTCCCCTCCGCCAGCCCCTTTTCGAAAAACGCCCCCATCCTCGACGAGCACCGCCTCATCGAAGACCTCGGCTTCGACTCCCTCGCCATCGCCGAAACCGTGTTTTTCTTCGAAGACATCTTCCAAGTCCGCATCGACAACCAGGACATCCTCGCCCTCCACACCGTCGGCGAACTTCACGCCTACGTCGCCCGCCGCCTCCGCGAGCAAAACAAAACCGCGTGAGCATGCCCGCCTCGATCCACCGCCCCGTCATCACAGGGCTCGGCTTCATCACCCCCATCGGCAACGACCGCGCCGCGGTCACCGACAGCCTCCGCGAAGGCCGCCACGGCCTCTCCCGCGTCGAGTGGGTGGGCAACCCCGATCTGCCCGTAAAACTCGCAGGGACCATCAAGGAGTTCTCCGTTGAAGCCACCCACCCGCGCGACTGGACCTGGCCCGCCGCCTACCCTATTCCCCGAGAAACCCTTCGCGGCCTCGCGCCACATGGCGTCTTTGCGCTCTGCGCCGCCACTCAGGCCCTCGCCGACGCCGCCCTCACGCCTGACGACATCGCCGGCGATCCGTACACCGGCCTCTTCTGCGCCTCCGCCGGCTCCGCCCGCCTGCTCCACCACCACCTCGGCCAGCTCGACGCCGCGCGCGGCGAGCGGGGCAACCCCATGGGCGTCGTCAGCTCCATCGCCGGCACCCTCAATTTCAACCTAGGCGCCCACTTCCACATCCACGGCGCCGTCTGCGGCTTCGTCTCCGCCTGCGCCTCCTCCAGCCACGCCCTCGGCTACGCCATGGACGAGATCCGTCTCGGTCGCCTGCAACGCATCATCGTCGTCGGCGCCGAGGAGCACAACGCCGAGACGCTCCTCCCCTTCTCCTCCATGCGCGCCCTCGCCACGACCGACGATCCGGCCCTGGCCTCGTGCCCGTTCGACGGGCGTCGCAGCGGCTTTGTCGGCGCCGGCGGCGCCACCGCTCTCGTCATCGAAAGTGCCGAACTCGCCACCCGACGACAGGCCCGCATCTACGCCGAACTTGCAGGCTGGGGCCAGAGCTCCGACGGCTACAGCATCGCCATCTCCCACCCCGAAGGCGCAGGTCTCCGACTCGCCATCCAGCGCGCCCTCGCCGACGCCTGCGTCTCCCCCGCCCAGATCGACTACGTCAACGCCCACGCCACCTCCACCCCCATCGGAGACCGCGCCGAAGCCCTCGCCCTGCGTGCCGTGTTTGCCGATACGCACGCCGCCCCCTTCATCAGCAGCACCAAAGGCCTCACCGGACACCCCCTCTCCGCGGCAGGCGCCATGGAGGCCGCCTTCTGCGCCCTCGCCATCGACGGCGGATTCACCCCCGGCAACGCCCACCTCCGCCAACCAGACCCGACCTGCGACGGCCTCCGACTCCCGGTCGACTCGCTCGACACCGCGCCAGCCATCGCCCTCAACAACAGCAGCGGCTTCGGCGGCAGCAATGTCTGCCACGTCCTCCGGCGCTTCACGCCCTGAGCCGCCATCCGGCCCTAAATTTGCCGCTCTGCGAGCTTGCGCAATGCCTTCCTGCGCCCCTCTCCTTCACCAACAGTAAACCCATCCCCAGCAGCATGGCAGATCCCCTCAACCTTCGCCTTCGCACCCTCATCGTCGAAACCCTGCAACTCGACGACGTCGACGTCTCCGCGCTCGACGACAGCGCCCCCTTGATCGGCTCCGGCCTCTCTCTGGACTCCATCGACGCCCTTGAGCTCGTCGTGAAGATCGAGAAGGAATTTGGCATCAAAATCAGCAGCAGCGAGGAATCGCGCCAGGCCCTCGCGAGCATCAACAGCCTCGCCGAGTTCATCCGCGCCCGCGCCGACAAGTCCCGCCTGCCCGCCTGAGCCGCCCCGCCCGTTGTCATGGATGCCACCGGCTCCATCCGCCTCGCCGCCTGCGACTGCCTGACACCTCTGGGCAACGCGGCACACACGCACGCCGCCCTCCTCGCGGGCACACGCGCACTCCACCCCACACCCGTGCTCGGACGCGACGGCGGCGACCTCGTCCCCCTCGCACCCCTGCCGGGGCGCGCACTCGACGAGACCGTGACGCCAACATGGTTGCAGGCCATGCAAACCCTCCTCGCCCCCCTCGCCGGCGAGGGCTGGGGCACCGCCCGCAAACCAGTCTGCTTCACCAGCAGTAACTTTGGCGTCGGCAGCCTCCACGCATTTCGCCGCTCCGGCGATCCCGCCCACGCAGCCTACGGCACCCCTGCCGCTTCCATTGACCATCTCCGCCAGGCCCTCGGCTGGGGCACGCACTTCGCCATCTTTTCCCACGCCTGCGTCTCCGCGCACCTCGGGCTGCTCCACGCCACCCGGATGATCCAGGCCGGCCTGGCCGACTCCGCCCTCGTCGTCTCCTACGATTTCCTCAGCCCCTTCGTCACCGGCGGCTTTCACTCGCTCAAAATCCTCAACGCCGACCTGCCCGCCCCCTACATGGCGCGCGACACCGGCTCGATCGGCCTCGGCGACGGCGCCGCCTACGCCGTGCTCACCCGCGACAAAGGCGCCCTCTCGATCATGGAGCAGCACCTCCACAACGAGATGTACCACTTCACCGCCAACCGCCCCGACGGCGCAGGTTTTGCCACCGCCCTCGCCCCACTCGCACACGCCGCGGCAGGCCGCCGACTCTGGGTCAAAGGCCACGGCACCGGCACCCTCGAAGCCGGACGCCTCGAAGCCCTGGCCTTTGCCAACACATTCCCGGGCGCCCCGCTCGTCGGATGGAAGGGCAGCCTCGGGCACACCCTCGGCAGCTGCGGCCTCGTCGAACTCGCCCTCGCCGCCACCGCCCTGCAAACCAGCCAGACACCGGGCACCGTCGGCACCTCCGAACCCACCTTCACCGACACCGTCGCCACCGCCCCATTTGAAAACCGCGCCTACGACGGCGCCGTCTGCGCCAGTAACGCCTTTGGCGGCGCCCACGCCGCGCTCCTGCTCTGCCATGCCTGAACGCTTTCTCCAAGCCCTCTGCACCGACCTGCCGGGCGATGAAGATCCCGCCGCCACCCGTCTGCGCCTCAAAGCCCGATTCCCCGCCGGCGCCGTCCGCCGCATGACGCAGCTCGGCCTGCTCGTCGGCGCCACGCTCGGCGAGCTCCTCACAGAACAGGACGACACCCTCGTCTACGCATCCCAATTCGGGGAAGGCCGCGCACTCGAAAGCTTCCTCGACAGTTTCCCCACACCCAGCCCCACGCTCTTTCAAACCTCCATCCAGCCGAGCGGTGTGCAACAAGGGCTGATCGGCCGCCAGCAGGCCATCCGCGAGCTCTTTCCCCTCTGCGGCAGCCACTCCCTCGTGGCCGAAGCACTGCTCACCGCCTTCACCGCCCCCGCGCCCCGCGTCCTGTTCTGCGGCGGCGACGAGCGCGGCACCTACCTCGTCCCTCACGGCGCCGCGAGCGACCGCACCTTTGCTTTTGCCTGCGCGCTCACACACACGCGCAGCGCACAATCCCTCGCACGCCTGTCCCTCGTCCCGGGCTGCGCCCCCGGCGAACTCACGCTCCACGCCTGGGCCGAGCTGCTCCACCAACGCCGCCCCTTCGACGGCCCCGTCTCCGCCGACTGGCGACTTCAGCTGGAATGGCTGTGACCGCCCCACGCCCCACCGCGCGCAACCCGGGCCCGAGCTGGGGCTACCAGTTCCTGCGCACCGCCGATCGCTGGGCCCCCGAGTGCCTCTTCCGCCCGGCACGCGCCCTCGGCACCCTCATCGCCATGGCCGCCATGCCCACCCAGCGGCGCCACTCCCGCGAGTACCTCGCCTGCATCCTCGGCCGCGCCCCGACCTGGCGCGATGTCTTCCGCCACTTCTTCGCCTTTGAAGAGTCGCTCATGACCAAACTCCGCGTGGCCAACGGGCGCCCCCACCGCACCACCTACGCCCCCGGCGCCGACGACTTCCGCCACTGGCTCGAACACGGCGGCCCCGCCCTCCTCGGCACCTTCCACATCGGCGTATCCGACCTCCTCGGATGCCAGATCAGCGACTACGGAGACCACCACATCTACGTCGTCCGCCAGCGTGTCGCCAACTCGCACGACACCGACAAACTCGCCGAGCGCTTCGGCCCCCGCCTCCACTTTATCTGGGTCAACAACCCCGACGAAACCCTCTACGCCCTCAAGGAGGCCGCCGCCACCCCGGCCGCCATCGCGCTCCAATGCGACCGGGGCGGCTTCTCCTCACGTTCCGAGATCTTCGAGTTCCTCGGCGCGCGCCGCCACTTCCCGTTCACCCTTTACCACCTCGCCCTGATATTCGACCGCCCCGTGCTGCTCTCCATCGGGATCATGGAGAGTCCCTCGCACGCCGTGCTTCACACTTCGCCCCGATTCCAGCGCGAGCCGGGCGAGCCTCGCGACGCTGCACTCCACCGCGCGCGCGCACACTTCCAGACTTTTCTCACGCAGACCGAGCACCTGCTCCGCCGCCACCCCTACCAGTGGTTTAACTTCACCCCGCTCAACCCGGTCGCCGACGACGCGCGGCCCGTCGCCTGATGCGCACGCTCCGCCGAGCCTACTACCGACTGGCCTACTACCTCTCGTGGGCCCTGTTCTTCGGCGTAGGCATCCCCTTCAACCTCGTCTGCCTCCCCCTGCTGCTCCTACCCCGCCGCCACGGGCGCACCATGCGCCGCGCCCTCCGCAGTCTCTTTGATTTCTGGATGCGCTGGTTTCACTTCAGCGGGGTCGTTCGTATCCACTGGCAGGGTTTCGACGCCCCTCTCACACCCGGCACGATCTACATCGCCAACCATCCCACGCTCATCGATGCGCCCATCCTCCTCTCGCGCATCCCCGACGCCATCTGCATCTTCAAACCCGCGCTCATGCGCAACCCGGCCATCGGCCCCGTCACCATCCTCGCTGGCTACGCCGCCGGCAATTCCGGCGTCGACATGATCCGCGACGTCGCCGCCAAGATCGCCGCCGGCCAGTCACTCGTCATCTTTCCGGAAGGCACACGCACCGAGCCCGGCCAGCAGGTCAACCCCCTCAAGCCCGGCTTCGCCCTCATCGCCGCACGCGCCAAGGCCCCCGTCCAACTCCTCGTCATCCGCGCGCCCGGCGATCTCGTGCCGCGCCGACGCCCCTGGTGGAAAGCCCCCGACCGCGCGCCTTCCAACGTCACCGTCTCGCTCGACCGCAGATGGCCGTATGATCCCGCACGCAGTCCCCAGGCGTTGACGGACGCCGTCGCCGCACATCTAGTCGACCGCCTCCGAGAGTCCGCATGACCCCTTCGTCCACCCACCTGCTGCTCATCCCGAGCTACAACACAGGCGCCCGACTCATCGACACCGTCCGCGAGGCGCTTGCACACTGGCAACCCGTCTGGGTCGTCGTCGACGGCAGCACCGACGGTAGCGAAGCCCCCGTCATCGCACTCTCGAAAGCCGAGCCTCACCTCCGCGTCCTCCGTCTCCACGAAAACCACGGCAAAGGCGCCGCAGTCCTCGCCGGCACCGACGCCGCACTCGCCGCCGGCTTCACACACGCCCTCGTCATGGACGCCGACGGACAACACCCCGCCGACCGCATCGCCGACTTCATGCGTCACTCGTGCGAAGCCCCCGAAGCGCTCATTCTCGGCAAACCCGTCTTCGGCCCCGAAGCGCCGGCCGCCCGCCTCCACGGGCGCAAGCTCAGCATCGCCCTCGTCCACCTCGAAACGCTCGGCAAGGCCATCGCCGACCCGCTCTTCGGCTTTCGCGTATATCCGCTCGCCCCACTCGCGCGCGTGTTGCACTCCACCCGCTTCGCACGCCGCTACGACTTCGACCCGGAAACCGCCGTGCGCCTCGTTTGGACCGGCACACCCGTCCGCAACATCCCGGCAACCTGCCGCTATCTCACCCGCGACGAGGGCGGCGTGTCGCATTTCCACTATCTGCGAGACAACCTCCGCATGATCGGCCTGCACACGCGCCTCCTCGTCGAGCTCGTCTTCTGGCGATGGCCCTCGCTCCTGCGTCAACGACGCCGCGCCCCATGAACACACTCCGATTCCTCGCGCTGCTCGCGCTGCTCGCCCCCGCGGCGCGGGCCGACGAATGGCCCACCGAGCCGGGCCCCGCACTCGTCGACGGCCAGAACGACGCCGACTGGCGTCCCCTCTTCGCCGCCCTCGCAGCGCAGGGGAATGTCTTCTCGGCCATCACCGAACACCGCTGGTTCCCCTTCAAAAAAACTCCCGTCGTCCTCCTCGGCGAGATGCGCCTCGACGCCACTCGCGGCCTCAGCCTCCGCTACACCCACCCCGAGGAACGCCTCATGGCAATCGACACACGCGGCATCCTCCTGCGCGATGCGCACGGCCGCACACGCGAGCTCGCCAGCGATCCCCAGACGCCCACCGCCAACACCGCACTCCTCCCCATCCTGCGCTTCGACCTCGCCGCGCTCACCGCCACCTTCGACATCCACGCCGCGCGCGCAGGCGAAGCATGGCGACTCGACTTTGTCCCGCGCGACCCCGCACTCGCACGCCAGCTCGGACGGCTCATCGTCCGAGGCTCCGCCCAGACCGTCGCCCAACTCGAATTCCGCCGCTCCGCCATGCAGCGCGTGGAGGTTTTCATCGGGGAAACCCGCCGCGGCGTCGCCTTCACCGACGACGAGCTCGCGCGCTTTTTCCGCTAACCCATCATGGAGCCGCGCCGTCAAAAATGGATCGCTCGCGCGCTGCTCGCCCTCGGCCTCGCGCTGAGTCTGGCCTGGCTCGGGCGCCTCGATTTCTCGGAAAAAATCTCCACCAACGTCCTCGACCTCATTCCCGAGCAGGAGCGCTCACCCGAGATGTCCCTCGTGCGCGCGTTCGCCGGCGAATGCCAGGCCCGCGCCGTGTTCTTCTCCCTGGAAACCGGCGACACGCCCCGGCGCTCCGCCGCGGCGCGTGCGTTCATCGAACGCCTCCGCCAGTCGCCCGCCTTCACCGAAGTCGTCGCGATGGACGATCCCACTGCGCGCAACGAGCTCGGACGGCACCTCTTTGAACGCCGCCTCGACCTCCTGCTCCCCGCCTGGCTCGCCCGCCAGCACACCACCTACGAGACGCTGAGTCCCGCCGAACCCTGGCCCGCATGGCTCGCCGAACGCACCGCCGAGAGCCTCGAAACCTTTCTCGCCCGCCCCGAGGCCCTCGCCCTCCAGGAACTCCTGCCTGCCGACCCGCTCCTCCTGCTCCCAGAACTCGCCGACCGCATGCGAGGACTCGCCGATCCCACGACGCCACGCCCGGGCACGACCCTCATCTGGGCGCTCGCCCGCGAGGCTCCACTCACCGAGGCCGGACAGCAACCGGTCTTCGCCGCCGTCGAGGCCGCCCTCGGCTCGGCGCGCGAGCATGCGCCCGGCACGACTCTCCGATGGACCGCCATCAGCCGCTTCGCCGCCGAAAGCCGCGCCCGCATTGAGCGTGAGATGACGCTCCTCAACACCCTCTCACTCCTCGCCGTCCTCGCCGTCGCCGCGCTCTGTGTGCGCCGCGTCCTCAAGGCGCTGCACCTCGCCCCCGTCCTCCTAGGCGCACTCGCGGGCGCCTGGGTCATCACCACCCTCTGCTTCGACCGTGTCCACGTCCTCGTCTTTGTGATCGGCTCGCTGCTCGGGGGCGTCGCCATCGACTACGGCTTTTACCTCTACCTGCAACCCGCGCTCCACCCGGGCGAATCCTATGCGGAGAAGGTCCGCCGGCTGCTCCGCCCACTGCTCGCCAGCGCGCTCACGACCGTGCTCGGGTTCTCGCTGCTCTTCTTTTCCGAGCTGCCGCTCATCCGCCAGCTCGGCGTCTTTGTGAGCGCGGGGCTGCTCGCCGCGCTCGCGACCGCACTACTCTGGTTTGCTCAGATCGATTCACCGTACATGGAAACGCGGGCCTTTGCGCGGCACCGGATCTCGCCCGCAAACGCCCCGCGCTGGCGCCATCCAGCACGGCTCGCTCTGGTGCTCACCGCCCTCATCGCGCTGGCGGGGCCATTCCTCCTGAGCTGGCACGACGACATCCGCGATCTCGAAATCCCCGCACCAGCCCTCCATGCCGAGGCACGCGAACTGCGCGCCCTCTTCGGCGAGACCACGGGACGCACACTCTACATCACCCGCGGCGCCACGCCCTCGGCCGCACGCGATGCCCTCGAGCAATTCATCGAGTGGCACCGCGATGCCTTCCCCGGCACCGACTGCCTCTCGCTCGGCACCGTGCTCCCCACCACCGAGGCCAGGCAGACGACGGCAGCCCTGATGCCAGACCTCGTCGGATTTCCCGAAGCCCTGGAAGCCGCGCTCGGGCGACGCGGCTTTGAGCCTGGGTCCTTTGCTCCGTTTGCCGCAGCCTGGCAGGCTTGGCTCGCACGTCCGAGCCCGGCATGCGACACGCTGGCCCGCGACCTCGCCGGAGCACTGCGCGGGCCCACGGCGCTGCTCCTCTCGACTCGACCCGACGCGTGCTGGTTTGCCACAGTGGCCACACATCCGCCCGGCATTGAGCCGCCCGAAGCTCTCGCGACGGTGAGCATTCAACAGCTCGAATCGTTGAACCGCCTCTTTTCCCGCTATCGGTTTTCGGCGCTGCGGCTGAGCGCCATCGGGCTCGGTCTCGTCGGCCTCAGCGTCTTCGTCATCTATGGGCTGCGCCGCGGCTGGTGCATCTTTGCGATTCCCGCCGGCTCGTGCCTGTTCGCGTTTGGCATGCTCGGGCTGGCTGGACAGACGCTCAACCTCTTTCACCTGCTCGCAGCGTTTCTCGGAGTCTGCCTGAGCCACAACTACGCGATCTTCACGGCGGAGAACCGTGCGCGAGGCGAAGAGCCGCCGCCCTCGATACGACTCTCCGCACTGACCACCGCAGCCTCATTTGGCGCGCTCGCGATCAGCCAGATCCCGGTAGTCGCCGCCCTCGGCACCACCGTGGCGCTCATCGTGCTCGCCGCCCTCCTTTTCGTGGAGCTGGCGCCACTCGCCAGCCGCGCCTACACACCGGCCCAGGAGAAACGCCCGTCATGAACTCATCCGCCCAACCGGCATCCGCAGGCCGCGTACTACTCATCAACCTCAACCACTACGACCAGCCCTATCCGGTCTATCCGCTCGGGCTGGCCTACGTGGATGGGGCGCTGCGCGCCGCTGGTTATACGACCCGCATCTGGGATGTGCATTGCCCGTCGCAATCCATGACGGAGTGCGCCACGGAATTTCGCCCGGACTTCGTCGGACTTTCGATGCGCAACATCGACAACGTGCAGGCGCACAACCCGCGCTCCTTCACGCAGGAAGTCCTCTCCTACGTGCGCCAGTTGCGCGCGGTGACCACCGCCCCACTCATCCTCGGCGGCTGCGGCTTCTCCATTTTCCCGAAAGAAATCTTCGAGCTCACGGGCGTGGACTACGGCATCCAAGGCGAAGGCGAGCGCACCCTCGTCCGCCTGCTCGCCGCACTGCGCACGCACAGCCCGCTCGATGGGATCGACGGGCTGCTCGCCCGGCACGCCGACGGCTCCACTTGGTTTCAACCGCGCCGCGGGGCGGAGGAGACCTTCACCTCCGAGCCCTATCACAACCCGGAAATCGTGCAGGCCTACGTCTCAGAGGGCTCGCTACCCGGCGTGCAGACCCAGCGCGGCTGCCCGCTCAAGTGCTGTTATTGCACGTACCCCTTGATCGAAGGCACCCGGGGCCGATACCGCACCGGCGCCGACGTGGCCCGCGAGATGAAGCGGCTCGCCGAGCTCGGTGCCAAGCAGGCCTTCTTCGTCGATTCGGTCTTCAACACCCGCACCGAACACGTCGTCGAGGTCTGCGAGGCAATCCTTCGGGAGAACGTGAAACTCGCTTGGGAGTGTTTCCTCCGCCCCGGCCCCGGCATCACCCCCGAACTACTCCAGCTCATGCAGCGCGCCGGCCTTTGCCACGTCGAGTTCGGCTCGGACAGTTTCTCGGATCCCGTGCTGCGCAGCTACGGCAAGAGTTTTGATTTTGCAGAGATCCAACGCGTCAGCGAACTGGCTCACCGGCACGGGCTCCGCTACAGCCACTTCATCATCTTCGGTGGCCCCGGCGAGACCCCGGACTCTGTCGAGGAGACGATCGCGCGCGCCGCCCTCCTGCCCGCCGGATTTTTCTTCGCGACGATCGGCATGCGCATCTATCCGGGCACGCCGCTGTGGCGCACGGTCGCCCCCGAACAGGCGGGCGAGACCCTGGCCGACTACCTCGAAAAACCACGATTCTACATCGAGCGCCCGCTCACCATGGAGAGCCTCTACCATCGTCTGGAGTTGGTGAAGCAAACCATGCCCAACTGGGCACTCGGCGACCCGCCTCCCGAGTTTATGGAGACACTCGTGAAACTCCGGCGACGCGGCATCCGCGCCAACATGTGGGAATACGTAGAGTTGCTCCAACGCCTGAGCGGTAGCCGCCCCGCGAGCGGCAAATAAACCATGGCCAGCCGGATAACATAACCGGCAACGCCGCGTGCCTCACGCAGGCACCCCACGAAACCGCCCGGGGCGCTTGACGCACGCGCACGGCCCGCCTCCTTGAGCCGCACTATGGCAGAATCTATCCACGGTCACGAAGTCATGCACATGATGATGGAATCAGGCGCCGCCTACACGGTGGCGTCGCTGCGAGAGGCCATCGAGGCGCGCTTCGGACCGACCACACGGTTTCACACCTGCTCAGCAGAGAACATGACCGCTGAAGAGCTCGTCGCCTTTCTCGCCGCCCGGGGCAAATTTGTCCCGGTTGGCGAAGGGTTCACGACGGCGCCGGACCGCATGTGCAGCCACGGCGACGAGCACGACCACCACCACTGAGAGCGCACGCGGCGCCCGGCAAGTCACGCATCGGACGAAGGCCGCAGCAGCGTCAGCAACATCGTAAACGCCTCCGTCGCGCGCACGGCGTGCAGTGCGCCCGGAGGCATGTGCACGAAATCACCTGCCTTCAACACGGAGGCTTTGCCCGCGAGTACAAACTCGCACGAGCCGCTCAGAATCTGCACCAGCGCACGCGCCGGCGTGGCGTGCTCGGTCAGCGATTGGCCCGCGGCAAACGAGAACAGGGTGACGCGCAACTGGTCGGCATCGAGCACGGTGCGGCTGACGATGCCGCTGGCCGAGGATTGCGCCGCCTCCTGAAGATTGAGGATGCCAGGTTCGGCGGATTCAAGAAGAGCAGAGAGTTTCATACGCCAACATAGCGCACATGCGCCGACGGCGCCCGGCCAACCTGCATTTTTGCGCGCCTATCGAAAAAAAAAGCGCACGGCGCGAAGGCACCGTGCGCGAGACAAACCTTTGCGATTACTTCGAGACGCCGGCGAAATCCGCCGTGATGTAGCTCTGGTCGCCTTCCTGACTTTCGATGCGCACATTCACCGCGCCGCCCTCGAAGTACGAGCAGATCATAATAACCGGCCCGTAGTCGTTGGAGTCCTCCGATTGCTCGGCGATTTCCAGACCAGCCGCGCGAATGGCCTGTGCATAAAACTCAGCGACCACCGCCGGCGAGTCCTTCGAAACCGCCTCGTACTGTCCGCCCAACCGACCGTTGCTGGTGGCGACTCGGGCGGTCAAAGTCTGCGCCCGTGAATAGGCGGGGAGGAAAGCGGGAAACTTCGCGAGCGCGGCCTCCATCGTGGCGGCCTTGGCCGCGCTCACCTTCGGTTCCTCCGGCTTGGGCGCGGGAGCCTCGACCGGTTCGGCGGGCGACTCGGCCGGTGCCGAAACTTTTTGCCCCTCGAAGAGCTGCTGCAGGGACTGCTCGTACTCTCCCGACTTGATCTGGGCGATGTTGAGATGGAGCACCTCGCCGGTCTTGGTGTTTTTCAGCGTGATCGTGCCCGCCGCGGAGTCCTCCGAGAGCACCTTGATATCCGGGTGCATGGAGGCCGCCATCGCGATGCCGGCGAGCTCCGGGTGCGACTCGTACTTGGAAAGCGCGCTCTGCGCTTTCTTCCCGAGGACAAAACAGCTCACGGCGCAACCGCCAATCAAGAGCAGCAGTACGCCGAGGATGATCAACACGATCATGAGCGTCTTGTTGCTCTTCTTGGCTGGGGGTGGCGGAGGCGTGGCCGGAGGCGGAGGAGGTACGGGCGACGCAGGGGGCGGAGGGGGCGGCATCGACATGGCGGGGCCTTGGCTGGTGGGTTACTTGACGAGCGTGAACAACGTGCCGATCAGCGGCAGCGGTTTGCAGACACCCTTCGCGGCATTGATGATGCCGAGGATCATCAGACCGAGCCCGCCGCAGACCAGCGCAAGCCACAGCAGCATCGAGAGGATCCATCCGACGACTGGAATGAACGCCAGGATGAAGCAGACGATCGCCAGACCGATCCATGCGACGATCGAGGCGAGGAAAAGGATCAGGCCCTGGTTGCAGTGGAACATCGCGAACTTCGACTGGCGCGCCGCGAGGAGCGGCACGAGGAAAAGGAGGCCCAGATAAGCCAGGATGCCCATGACCTTGTTCTGGTCGACATCGGCAGTATCCGGCGTGAACTCGGACGGTTTTTCGCCGGCGGCGGGGTCGGCGGCGTCGCGGGGGCGATGCCCGTAAACTCGGGTTGCGTGCTGGCAGCGGCCCAGGCGGCCATGCCCTCACGCCAGACCATCGTGTCGGTTTTCACCGCGCCGGACGCGATCAGGGCTTTGAGTTCGTCGGTGGAAATCGGGCCGGTCTGGGCCCCGTTTTTCATATAATGCCAGGTGCTCATAATGATGGGAGTATGGTTGGAGAAAACTAGGATGCAGGCATGCTCGGAGACGAGCCCGGGGCATGGCCTATGATCACTGGAGGGAAGACCTTAGCGTGCCAGCGGGCGCAGCCAAGGCGAGCGCAATTATTTTGCGAACGTCCGCGCGACTGTTTTCGTGCCGGCGTACATGCTCCCGCTCGCCGATACCACCAAACAACAACGTCCGCCAGTCATCACGGCGCTGCTCGTCGCCGCCAATCTGGGCGTTTTCGCATGGCAGATCTGGCTCCTCGCGGAGAGTGGCGAGCGGGCGCTGACGAGCTTCATCACCACCCATGCGCTCGTGCCACAATCCCTCCTCGCACACCCGGAGGACGGTGCGCAGTGGGGCACGCTGATCTCCCACATGTTTCTCCACGGAAGCGTGGGGCATGTGCTGGGCAACGTCTGGTTTCTCTGGATATTTGGGGGAAACGTGGAAGACCGGCTCGGGCCCTGGCGCTACCCGCTTTTCTACCTGCTGGCCGGTTTTGCCGCCGCCGGGCTGCAAATCCTCGTCGAGCCAGGATCGACGATCCCGATGGTCGGCGCCAGCGGCGCGATTTCCGGCGTGCTCGGCGCGTACCTGATTTTGTTTCCGCGCGCGTGGGTCTGGTCGCTCGTCCCCTGGATCGTGCCCATCCTGCCTGTACCGGCGGTTCTCTTCCTCGTGCTCTGGTTTGCCCTACAGGCCTACAACGGCGTCGGCTCGCTGCTCAGCGGCACAGCGGCCGCCGGCGGAGTCGCGTGGTGGGCTCACGCGGGCGGATTCCTCGCAGGCGTGGCCCTCATCGTCTGGGCCAAGGCACAGGGTTGGGTGCGACGCGCCTGAGTTTTACGGACACGTTACCGATCCGGGCTTGGAACCACGCCCCGGATTTCTTGGTCTTTACCGCACCATGAAGCGCTCCCTCCTCACGCATTTCCTCCGGAGTATCGTCCTCGCCGCCACGCTCGCGGCGCTGCTTGGCGCAGGGACTGGCTGCCGCGCCATCCGCAAAGCCAGCGACGACACCGTCGCCTACGTCCGGGGCGAACTCGACACGACGCTCTCACACCGCTTCCAAGACACCGTCAAGGCCACCAAGGGCGCGCTGGAAGAGCTCAAGTTCACCAAAGTCAGCACCAACGAAGACGCGCTGCTCGCCATTTTCATCGTCCGCACCGCCGACAACCGAAAGGTCGAGGTCAAGGTCACCCAGCTGGCCGACTCGCTCAGCAAGGTGCAGATCCGCGTCGGCGCCTTTGGCGACGAATCGCTTTCCTACCGCGTCCTCGAACGCATTAACGCGAACTTCTGACGGCCGCGCCGCAGAATTTGCGACTGACATTGGCGCGCGCTTGCCCGTGCATGGGCCACGCGCCGCATGACTTCCTTTGCCGAATGCACGATCGCCGATCTGCAACACCAGTTGCAGGCCTGGCAACAAAAGCCGTCCCATGCAGGCCGGATCTTGCGCAGCTACTACAGTCGCGCCGGCAACATCGCTTGGGATGAGCTGCGCCTGCCGGCAGGCCTGAGGGACAAACTGACGGATCACTACGCACCGGGCAGCACGCAGATCGTGCGCCGACACCGCTCAGCCGACGGTACCATCAAGCTCCTCGTGCAGCTGGCCGACGGGCACACCGTCGAATCCGTGCTCATGCCGGACCACCGACCCGACCGCGCCGCCGGCTGCATCTCCACCCAAGTCGGCTGCGCGATGGGCTGCGACTTCTGCGCCACCACCCAGAGCGGCTTCGTGCGCAACCTCACCAGCGGCGAGCTCGTCGAACAGTTTCTCCACCTGCGCCGCGAAGCCCTCGTGCAACAGCGCACCCTGCGCACCCTCGTCTGCATGGGCATGGGCGAACCGATGCTCAACCTCGACGCCGTGCTCGCGGCCATCCACCGAATCGGCGGCGAAGAGCTCGGCGCCCTCGGCTGGCGCCAGCTCACCGTCTCGACCGTCGGCATCGTGCCGGGCATCGATGCCCTCGCCGCCGCCGACCTTCGGCTCAATCTCGCCATCTCGCTGCACGCGCCCGACGACGCCACGCGCGCGCGCCTGCTGCCGACCGCGCGCCGCTACACCATCGCCGAAGTCCTCTCAGCTGCCGACCGATTCCAAGCCGTCAGCGGACTGCCGGTGATTCTCCAGTACTGCCTGCTCGACGGCGTAAACGACACGATCGCGCACGCGCACCAGCTCGCCGCACTTCTCGCCGGCCGCCGCATGCACGTGAATCTCCTGCGCTACAATCCCACCGGCCCCGGCCTGAGCGGCATCGCCTACGCGCCCTCGACGGAGCCCGCGCTGGAGGCGTTTCTTGAAACGCTGCGGGCCAACCACGTCGTCGCCCACTACCGGCGTCCGCGCGGGCAGGATATCGCCGCGGCCTGCGGGCAACTGCGTCGCCAGGCTGGACAGAGTTGAGCGGAGCGGCCGCACAAAGAAAAACACCGCGCCCGATAACGGGACGCGGCGCTCGATAAAGCAAACGGAGCCGGGTTACGGCAGATCGGTCGAGCCCATCAGATAACGGTCGCACTCGCGCGCAGCGGCACGGCCTTCGTTGATGGCCCAGACGACAAGGCTCTGACCGCGGCGGCAGTCACCGGCGGCGAAGACGCCCGCGACATTGGTCGTGTACTTGCCTTCGACGGCCTTGATGTTGCTGCGGGCATCGGTCTCGATCTTGAGGTCCTTCAGGATGCTCTGCTCGGGCCCGATGAAGCCCATGGCGATGAGGACGAGCCCGGCGGGCAGCGTCTTCTCGGTGCCGGGAATCTCCTTGGGGATGAAGGCGCCCTTGTCGTTCTTCTCCCACTTGACCTGCACGGTCACGAGCGACTGCACGTGTCCCTGCGCATCGCCGATGAGTTTCTTCACGGTGGTGAGATACACGCGCGGATCGGCGCCAAACTTGGCCGCCGCCTCCTCCTGGCCGTAATCGACCTTCAACACCTTCGGCCATTCCGGCCACGGGTTGTTGGGCTGACGCTCGGTCGGAGGCTTGGGCATGATCTCGATCTGCACGACGCTCTTGCAGCCCTGGCGGATGGCGGAGCCCACGCAGTCGGTGCCGGTATCGCCGCCACCGATGACGACGACATCCTTGTCGCGCGCATGGATGGCCGAGGAGTCGGCGTTGAGCGCGAGGACGGCCTTGGTGTTGGCGGTGAGATATTCGATGGCGTAGTGCACGCCGGCGAGATTGCGGCCCTCGACCGGGAGGTCGCGCGGCTGCGTGGCACCGGTGCACAGCACGGTGGCGTCGAATTCCTTCAGGAAGATCTCCGCCTCGACATTGTCGCCGACATTAGCGTTGCAGATGAACTTCACGCCCTCCTGTTCGAGGAGCTTGATGCGGCGGAGCACGACCTCCTGCTTGTCGAGCTTCATGTTCGGGATGCCGTACATGAGAAGCCCGCCCGGACGATCGGCACGCTCGAAGACAGTCACGCTGTGGCCGGCCTGGTTGAGCTGGGCGGCTGCGGCAAGGCCCGAGGGGCCGGAGCCGATGACGGCGACCTTCTTGCCAGTGCGGGTGACGGGCGGCTGCGGGTGCACCCAGCCTTCGGACCAGGCGCGGTCGATGATCGAGCACTCGATGTTCTTGATCGTGACCGGCGGGTTGATGCTGCCGAGTGTGCAGGAGCCCTCGCAGGGGGCCGGACAGACGCGCCCGGTGAACTCGGGGAAGTTATTGGTCTTTTGCAGGCGCAGGAGTGCCTCCTGCCAGAGCCCGCGGAAGACGAGGTCGTTCCACTCAGGGATCAGGTTGTGGATCGGGCAGCCGGCAGCCATGCCTGCGATCAATTTGCCGGTGTGGCAGAATGGGACGCCGCAATCCATGCAGCGCGCGCCCTGGCTCTTCAGCTTTTTCTCCTCCATGTGGAGGTGAAATTCCCGCCAGTCGCGCACACGCTCAAGCGGTGGGCGATCGACGGGCAGTTCGCGCAGGTATTCGATAAATCCAGTGGGTTTGCCCATGGTCGTATATCCAGATAGGGGGTTGCGGTAAGGGTTTAGTTGCCGCCGACACGGGAGGTGTCGCGGGCATTTTCCTCAAAGGCGGCCATGATGGCCTCGTCGCCACTGAGTCCTTGATTTTGCGCCCGCTCGATGCAGGCGAGCATACGTTTGTAATCCTTGGGAATGATCTTGAGGAAGCGCGGCACGGTCTGTTCCCAGTGGGCGAGGACCTCGCGGGCGCGGTCGCTCTGGGTGAGTGCGAGATGGCGCTCGATCAGCGCACGGACTTCGGCGATTTCCTTCGCATCGGTGAGGGCTTCGATGCCGACCATCTGCGTATTCACGCGGGTGGCTGCGTCGCCCTTCGAGTCGAGGAGGTAGGCGATGCCACCCGACATGCCTGCGGCGAAATTACGGCCGGTGGCACCGAGGATGACGACGCGGCCGCCGGTCATGTATTCGCAACCGTGGTCGCCCACGGCCTCGACGACGGCGTTGACGCCGGAGTTGCGGACGCCGAAGCGCTCGCCGGCCATGCCGCGGATGAAGACCTCGCCGCTGGTCGCGCCGTAGAGGGCGACGTTGCCAACGATGATGTTGTCCTCGGGCACAAAGGTGGAACCGGCGGGCGGGCGGACGATGAGTTTGCCGCCCGACAGGCCCTTGCCGAGATAGTCATTCACGTCGCCTTCAATGTCGAAGGTCATGCCCTTCGGCACAAATGCGCCGAAGCTCTGGCCCGCGGAGCCCTTGAAGTTGATCGAGATCGTGTCCTCGGGGAGCCCCTTCGGACCGTGTTTGCGAGTGACCTCGCTGCCGGTGATGGTGCCGACGACGCGGTTGACGTTGCGAATCGAGAGCTGGGCTTTGACCTTCTCGCCCTTGTCGATGGCCGGACGGCACAGCGGGAGGAGCTGGGTGAGGTCGAGCGACTTGTCGAGGCCATGATCCTGGGTGGTCTGACAGAAACGCCCAACCTCGGGCCCGACGTCCGGCGAGTAGAGGATCTGGGAGAAGTCGAGGCCCTTGGCCTTCCAGTGGTCGATGGCCTTGCGGGATTCGAGGCGGTCGACGCGGCCGACCATCTCTTCGAGGGTGCGGAAGCCGAGTTGCGCCATGAGCTCGCGGACTTCCTGCGCAATGAAGTGGAAGAAGTTGACGACGTGCTCGGGCTTGCCGCTGAACTTGGCGCGCAGGCGCGGGTCCTGTGTGGCGATACCCACTGGGCAAGTGTTGAGATGGCAGGCGCGCATCATGTCGCAGCCCATGCTGACGAGCGGCCCGGTCGCGAAACCGAACTCCTCGGCGCCGAGCAGCGCGGCGATGACGACGTCGCGGCCGGTCTTCAACTGGCCGTCGGTCTCGACGACGATGCGGCTGCGCAGATTGTTAAGGACGAGGGTCTGGTGCGTCTCGGCGAGGCCGAGCTCCCAGGGGAGGCCCGCGTGCTTGAGCGAGGTGAGCGGCGAGGCGCCGGTGCCACCGTCAAAGCCAGAGATGAGCACGACGTCGGCGTGCGCCTTGGCGACACCGGCAGCGATGGTGCCGACGCCGACTTCCGACACGAGCTTCACGCTGATGCGGGCGTGGCGGTTGGCGTTCTTGAGGTCGTGGATGAGCTCCGCAAGGTCCTCAATCGAGTAGATGTCGTGGTGCGGCGGAGGCGAGATGAGGCCGACACCGGCGGTGGTGCCGCGGGTCTTGGCGACCCAAGGGTACACCTTGGTGCCGGGCAACTGGCCGCCCTCGCCGGGCTTGGCGCCCTGCGCCATCTTGATCTGGATTTCGCGAGCGTTGACGAGGAACTCGCTGGTGACGCCGAAGCGGCCGGATGCGACCTGCTTGATGGCGCTGCACTTCGAGTCGCCGTTGGGCAGCGGATGGAAGCGGATCGGATCTTCGCCGCCTTCGCCGGTGTTGGACTTGCCGCCGATGCGGTTCATCGCGATGGCCATCGTCTCATGGGCTTCCTGGGAGATGGAGCCATAGGACATGGCGCCGGTCTTGAAGCGCTTGAGGATGTTCTCGATGGATTCGACCTCTTCGATCGGTATGGATTCGGAGGTCTTGAAATCCAGGAGGCTGCGGAGGGTGGCGTAGCGGTTGGACTGATCGTTGATCAGCGCCGCGTACTGTTTGTACACCTCGTAGCTGCTGGTGCGACAGGCCTTCTGGAGGTAGTGCACGGTCTCGGGCGTAAAGAGGTGAGTCTCGCCCTCGTAGCGCCACTTGTACTCGCCGCCGGTGGGCAGCACGGAGACCGGAAGCTGGCGTTCGGGGAACGCCGCGTGGTGGCGAGCCAACACCTCCTGTGCGATGACATCGAGGCCGATGCCGCCGACGCGGGAGGGCGTCCAGGTGAAGTAGGTGTCGATGACGGCCTGGCTGAGGCCGATGGCCTCGAAGACCTGCGCGCCGCGGTAGCTTTGGATCGCGGAGATGCCCATTTTGGACATGACCTTGACGACGCCCTTGGAGGCGGCCTTCACGAAGTTCTTGCAGGCGGTCTTGTGATCGACGTTGGGCAGGAGGCCCTGATTGATCATGTCGTCGATGGTCTCGAATGCGACATACGGGTTGATCACGCTGACGCCGTAGCCGATGAGCAGCGAGAAGTGGTGGACTTCGCGGGCTTCACCGGTCTCGAGTACGAGGCTGGCGCGGGTGCGCAGGCCTTCGCGGATGAGATAGTGGTGGAGACCGGCGATCGCGAGCAACGCAGGGATCGGGGCAAAGTCCTTCGTGACGCCGCGGTCGCTGAGGATGATCACGCTGACCTCGTCTTCCTCGATCATGCGGCGGGCCATCATCGAGAGCTCTTCGAGGGACTTGGCGAGGCCCTTCTCGCCGCGGCTCACGCGGAAGAGGATGGGCAACACGCCGACCTTGATGCCGGGGACGTCGAGGCGGCGGATTTTCGCAAACTCCTCGTTGGTGATGACCGGCCACTTCAGGTCGATGCGGCGGCACGCGGAGGGTTGCGGGTTGAGCAGGTCGCCTTCGGAGCCGAGACGCGTCTCGGTGAAGGTGACGATTTCTTCGCGGATGCAGTCGATCGGCGGGTTGGTGACCTGGGCGAAGAGCTGCTTGAAATAATCGTAGAGGAGGCGGGGCTTGTTGGAGAGCACCGCGAGGGCGGCGTCGTTGCCCATGGAGCCGATGGCTTCGACACCATCGCGGGCCATGGGGGTGAGAATCATGCGCTCGTCCTCATGGGTGTAGCCAAAGGCGATCTGCCGCTGCAGAAGCGTGTCGCGATCAGGCTCACTGGCCTTGGGAGCCTCCGGGAGGCTCTCAAGCTTGATCATGTGGTCGCTGAGCCACTGACGATAGGGGCGCTCGGTGGCGAACTTGGCCTTCATCTCGGCGTCGTCCACGATACGGCCCTGCTCGGTATCGATCAGGAACATGCGGCCCGGCTGGAGGCGGCCCTTTTGCGCGATCTGGTCAGCGGGAAATTCGAGCACGCCGGCTTCGGAGGCCATGACGACCAGTCCGTCCTTGGTGACGTAGAAGCGCGAGGGGCGCAGACCGTTGCGGTCGAGGATCGCACCGATGTTCTTACCGTCGGTAAACGCGATCGAGGCGGGACCATCCCACGGCTCCATGAGGCAGGAGTGGTATTGGTAGAAGGCCTTGCGGGAGTCGTCCATCGTCTCGTGATTGGACCACGGCTCGGGGATCATCATCATGACCGCGTGCGAGAGGGGGCGACCGGCGAGGTAGAGCAACTCCAGCGTGTTATCGAACATCGCGGAATCGGAGCCGTTGGGATCGATGACCGGGTGGATCTTCTCGATGTCTTCGCCGAAGATCTCGGAGGTGAAATTGGCCGAGCGGGCGTGCATCCAGTTGATGTTGCCGCGCAGGGTGTTGATCTCGCCGTTGTGCGCGATGTAGCGGTACGGGTGCGCGCGATCCCAGCTCGGGAAGGTGTTGGTGCTGAAGCGCGAATGGACGATCGCAAGGGCGGTCTCCATAGCCGGGTGCTTGAGATCCGGGAAGTACGGAAGGAGCTGCGTGGTCAGCAGCATGCCTTTATAGACAATGGTGCGGCAGGACAGGCTCGGCTGGTACCAATACTCACCACCATCCAAACCGGCGACGCGGATCTCGTTGTAGGCGCGCTTGCGGATCACATACAGCTTACGCTCAAATGCGAGCTCGTCGGGGAGGGCCGGGCTGCGACCGATAAAGGCCTGGCGGATGCAAGGTTCACAGCTCTTCGCGGTCTCGCCCAGGCTGGAGTTGTCCGTCGGAACCGTGCGCCAGCCGAGGAAGGTCTGCCCCTCAGACTGCACGATCTGCTCGAACTTTTCCTCAAGACGACGGCGCTTGGTCGGGTTGCTCTTCGGCAGATAAACGAGGCCGGCGGCATACTGGCCAGCGTCCGGAAGGACGATGCGGGCCGTTGCACAGACCTCCTTAAAGAACTTGTGCGGGAGCTGCATGAGCACACCGGCACCGTCACCCGTGTTCGGTTCGCTGCCCGAAGCCCCACGGTGATCGAGGTTTTCGAGGACCTCGATGGCCTTCTCCAAAATCTGGTGCGAAGGCCGCCCTTTGATATCGACCACAAAACCGACGCCACAGGCATCGTGTTCGAAAAACGGATCGTACAACCCCTGTTTAGCCGGCAAGCCCGGGCGCGTAATACGGGAGCTTATCGATGCGCTATGACTTGAGTTATGAACGGTTTGCGATTCGGTATTCACTGATTTTAGGGAAAAATGTAGTAGAGTTGGACGATTTGGGAGCCGGGCGCCGGAAGGCCAAATTTTACATGATTAAAAAAAGCGGATAGTTTGAGTTGAAACCTGCTTGGAAGCTACTCGCGTGCCAACGCCTCGCGATAATTGAGCCCCGGCAAAAACGCCATCGCCTTTCACCAAATGCTGATTCAGGAGATAATCCTCCAACTCCTCGCCCGACACGTCCGCCAGCATAACCCCATTGACTTCAACGCACGGCGAATGCACCTGCCCCGTCAGCCGCTCCATCTCGGCCCGCGCCTCAGAGTCCGCATCAATGTCGATCTCCTCATAAATGAGGGAATACTTCCTCAAAACGACGCGGACGTCGTCAGCCCAGCCACAACACGGTCTCATGAATGCCCGGATGTTCATTTAGGAAGTTTATTCGTGGACAAAAACGGGGCAACCTATACGGCCGCGTTTTCAAGCGGCAAGCGGAAGTTTTTCACATCTTGCGCCCCCCGGCAACGCACACCCATACACAGCCAGCCAACGGATGGTTGCACTCCCTCTGGCCCGACACATCATTTCACAAAAACCACCCTCCCCCATGGCCACTCCGCAAAAAAAGCACACCTGGAAATTCTACCGAATCGGCGCACTCGACCAAGTGGCCATCGAAACCGCCGACGACCTCCTCAACCTCTGCGACCTCGACCAAAAACTCTGGGTCGCCCTGAGCTGCCCCGTCAAAGGGCTCGAAATCGATGAGAAAACACTCGCCCTCATCGACTCCGATAAAGACGGCCGCATCCGCGTCCCCGAACTCCTCGCCGCCATTCGCTGGAGTGCCCTCTACCTGAAAGATACCGCCACCCTCCTGCGCGGATCCGACGCCCTCCCCCTCGCCGAGCTCAACGACGCCACCCCCGAAGGCCGCGCCGCACTCGCCTCCGCTCAACGCATCCTCCAATCCATCGGCAAAGCGCCCGCCGACCCCATCACCCTCGCCGATGTCGCCGACACCGGCAAAGTTTTCGCCGCCAACAAACTCAACGGCGACGGCATCCTCCCCGCCAGCGCCACCTCCACCCCCGAGACCGCCGCACTCGTCACCGAAATCATCGGCTACGTCGGCAGTGTCCCCGACCGCTCCGGCCAGCCCGGACTCGATCAGGCGAAACTCGACGCCTTCTTCGCCGAGTTGACCGCCTTCGCCGCATGGGCGGACCAAGGCGCCTCGCCCGCCATCCAGCCCCTCGGCGATAAAACCGCCACGGCTGCCGCCGCCATCGCCGCCGTGCGCGCCAAGATCGACGACTTTTTCGCCCGCACCCGGCTTGCACAATACGACGCGCGCGCCCTCGGTGCCCTCAACCGCAGCGAGAGCGACTACCTCGCCTTCTCCGCCAAAGACCTGACCATCTCCACCGCCGAGATCGCCGCCCTGCCCCTCGCCCGCATCGAGGCCGGCCGCGCACTCCCGCTGCTCGACGGTACCAACCCCGCCTGGGCCGCCGCCCTCACCGCCCTGCACCGCGACGCCGTCGCGCCCCTCTTCGGCGCCACCAAAACCACGCTCACCGAAACCGAGTGGGCCGACCTCGTCGCCAAGTTCGCGCCCTTCTCCGCCTGGCAGGCCGCCAAGGCCGGCGCCAGCGTCGAGAAGCTCGGCCTTGCACGCGCCCACGAGCTGTTGTCCTCCACCGCCAAGGCCGACCTCGCCGCGCTCATCGCGCAAGACCTCGCCCTCGCCCCCGAGTTCGAAGCCATCGCCGCCCTCGAACGCCTCCTGCGCTACTGCCGCGACCTGCGCGCGCTCCTCCACAATTTCGTCAACTTCTTCGATTTTTACTCCCACGACCGCTACGCGATCTTCCAGGCAGGCACCCTCTACCTCGACAGCCGCAGCACCGAGCTGTGCATCCGCGTCGACAACGCCGGCGCCCACGCCGCCCTCGCCGCCATGAGCAAGGTGTTCATCGCCTACGTCGACTGCCGTCGCCCAGGCGAAGCCCCCATGTCGATCGCCGCCTGCTTCACCCAAGGCGACAGCGACTTCCTCTTCGTCGGCCGCAACGGCATCTTCTACGACCGCAAAGGCCGCGACTGGGACGCCACCGTCTCCAAGATCATCGATAACCCGATCTCCATCCGACAGGCCTTCTGGTCGCCGTACAAAAAGTTCATCCGCATGATCGAGGCGCAGGTCGCCAAACGCGCCGCCGCCGCCGATGCCGCGGCCGACGCGAAACTCGCCAACGCCGCCAGCGCCACCGCCAACGCCGACAAATCCGCCCCGCCCGCCCCGCCGAAGAAATTCGACGTCGGCATCGTCGCGGCCCTCGGCGTTGCGATCAGCGGCCTCATCAGCGCCCTCACCCTGATCCTCGGCTACGTGCTCGGGCTGAAATTCTGGCAATACCCGCTCGTGCTCGCCGCCATCATGCTGGTGATCTCGACGCCCTCGATGCTCATCGCCTGGCTCAAGCTGCGCCAGCGCAACCTCGGTCCGATCCTCGAAGCCAACGGCTGGGCCATCAACGGCCGCGTGATGATCAACATCCCCTTCGGCGCCACCCTCACCGACCGCCGCATCCTCCCTGCCGGCGCGCGCCGTTCGCTAGTCGACCCCTACGCCGACAAATCCGCGCAAAAGGCCCGCGCCTGGTTCTTCGTCCTCCTGATTCTCGCCCTGCTCGCTGGTCTCGGCGCAGCCTACTGGTTCAAAACCTGGCCGTTCAAGCCCCACGCCCCCGAGCCCGCGCTCACGGCGGTCCCCGCCGCGGCATCCCCGATGCCCGAAGCGGCCGCCGCCAAACCTTGAGCGCCCCGCGCGCCCCGCAGCCCGCCTTCACACGGCGGGCTTTTTTGCGTACCGGCTCAACCGCGACCGCCGCGCAACAGTTGCAGATGGTCGATGCCGTTCTTCTCAAACTCGGCCCAGTAGCGCTCCGCCAGGCTCTCGAGTTTCTCCAGCTCCGCCGGCGTCGGCTTGGCGCTCTCGGCGGACTTGCCCTGCTCCACCTGCAAATCGCGCGCCGCCAGACGCGACGCGAGTTGATCCCAGAAAACCTCCTCCTCGAACTTGTCGAGCAACGCGCCCGCCGGCGAGTGCTCCAGCTTTTCCGACATCCACCACTCGCGGCCATCGCTCTCGACGAGCTCCGCGCAGCCGTGCGCCTCGGCCAGGCTCAACAGCTTTTGCACCAGTTCCTCGTACCGCTCGGAGCGCTTCTCGTCCGTCTCCATGCGGCCGTCGACAACCGCCTGTCCGAGATAGGCGAGCTCCAGCAACCGGGCATACTCCTTCGTGGTAAACGCGATTTTCATGCGCTCCATGGGCCGTATTTCCGCCGCGACCGCAAGCCATCCCGCGCGGCTTCTTGCGTCTTGGCCCGCAGCCGGCCGCTGGCATAGTCGCTCGCGCATCGTCGCCATAAAATGTCTTTTTCCGCCCGCCTCCGCGTCGTCCTTCAACTTGTCCCGCTCGTCCTCCTGAGCGGCTGGTCCGCCGTCGCCGGGCGCGCCGAGGTCGCGCTCGCCCCGCTGTTCACCGACGGCGCCGTGCTCCAGCAGGGAAAGTCCGTGCCCGTCTGGGGAACCGCCACGCCGGGCGAACGCGTTCACGTCTCCTTCGCCGGCCAGACCGCCTCCACCGTCACCGATGCCGACGGCCGCTGGCTCGTGCTGCTGGAGCCGCTCGCGCCCACACTCACCGGCGCCGATCTCGTCGCCGAGGGCTCCAACACGCAGACCGCTCACGACGTGCTCGTCGGCGAGGTCTGGCTCTGCGCCGGCGACGAGATTTTCGAGCGCCCCGTCGCGCAGGCGCCCGACGCCGCGCACACGCTCGCCGGCGCGGCCCAGCCGTTGATCCGGCAGTTCACCGTGCCACGCGCGAGCACCTCCACCTCGCCTGCGGGCCGCTGGCAAAGCGCCACGCCCGGCTCGCTCGCCACGTTTTCCGCCGCCGGATATTCCTTCGCGCGACAACTCCAGCCCCGGCTCGGCGTCCCCATCGGCATCATCCAGATCGCCTGGGCGCGCTCCACCATCGCCGCGTGGCTGAGCCCGCACACCGTCGCCACTGATCCCGCCGCCCAGGCCACGCTCGCCAGCTGGTGCCAGACCATGGCGAATTACCCTGCAGCACGCGCGCGCTACGAGGCGGAGCTCGCCGCGTGGAAGGCCGAATCCGCCCGCCACCCGTCGCCACTGGACCAGGCCGCCTTTCTACGCAAACGCCCGCAGCCCCTTCCCCCTCCCGGCCCCGACGATCCCATCCAACCCGCCGCACTCTACTCCGGCATGCTCGCCCCCATCGTCCCCTGCGCCCTCCGCGGCATCCTCTGGGGCCAGGGCCCCGCCGACGCCCTCCAGCCCGACGCCTACGGCCACTTCCTCCAAGAGCTCATCCCCGCGTGGCGCGCCGCATTCGGCCAGGGCAACCTCCCTTTTTATTTCGCGCAACTCACCGAGCTGCGCATCCCGTCCGATGCCACCGGCACCGCCGCCGCCCGTTTCCGCGAGGCGCAACAAAAGGCCCTCGCCCAACCCGCCACCGGCATGGTCGTCACTCTCGACACAGGCCATCCGGCCACCTCGGCCCACCAAACTCCCGAGATCGGCCGCCGACTCGCACTCCTCGCACGCGCCGCCACCTACCACCAACCCTGCGACTACACCGGCCCCGTTTTCGTCAGCGCCACTCGCGAAGGCTCCGCCATGCGCGTACGCTTCTCGCATGCCGACACCGGCCTCATCGCCCACGACCGCCCCGTGCAGTCGCTCCAGCTCGCCGGCGAAGACCGCCGGTTCTACCCAGCCGAGGGTCGCCTCGACGGCGCCACGCTCCTCGTCAGCTCCCGTCAGGTGCCCAACCCCGTCGCCGTGCGCTACGCTTGGACCGGCGCGCCCGGCGCCAATCTTTTCAACGGCTCCGGTCTGCCCGCCGCCCCTTTCCGCTCCGACGCCTGGTGATCGCCTAAGAAAACCGCGTCTGGAACGTTTTACCCCTGCAACGCTCTCATTGACCACGCTCTCATGAAACCCAGCCATCCCAATCGTCTCTTCGCCCTTCTCGGGCTTTTCCTCGGCGCGATCCTGCCGGCGTTTGCCGCCGGCACCGATTCGCGCATCTCGGCCGTCACCGTTTACGCCGACCGCGCGGTCGTCACGCGCACCGCCACACTCGACATCACCGCCACCGGCCAGCAGGAGCTCGTGTTCAACAACCTCCCCGCCACACTCGTCGAGCAGTCGCTCCAGGTCTCCGGCCGCGGCACCGCACAGGTCACCATCCTCGACGTCGCCGCCAAAGCGACCTACCTCGACTTCACGCCCAACGACCGCGTGAAAGCCCTCGAAGACGAGCTCCGCGGCCTCGAAAAACAGACGCGCGGCCTCGACGACGCCGGCAAACTCCTCGACCAGCAGGAGCAGTCGCTCGTCCGCATCGAAGGCGCGCTCACCGCGCCGCCCGCCAAGGAGACGCCCCGCGCCTCCCTCGACGAACTCGCCAAGCTCCTCGCGTTTCTCACCGGGCAACGCGCGCAGGTTTCCAACGACCGCGCCGCGCTCGACACCCAACGCGAAGCGCTCCAGGCCAAGATCGAAGCCGTGCAACAACAGCTCAACGAGCTGCGCGGCGCCGGCGGCCGCAGCGTGAAAACCGTCACCGTGCGCATCGCCGCCGCATCGACCGGCCAGCTCGACCTCGCGCTCAGCTACGCGCTGCCCGGCGCCGCCTGGGCGCCCGCCTACGACGCCCGCCTGCGCACCGACGAACGCGCTGTCGAGCTCACCTACTTCGGCGTCGTCCGCAACAACACCGGCGAAGACTGGAAAGCCGTCGCCCTCACGCTCTCCACCGCGCGCCCCTCGATGGGCGGCGGCGCCCCCGAGCTCGCTCCGTGGATCGTGGATGTGATGCAAGTCCGGCCCATGGTGACAGGCCGGGCCAGAGAAATGGCCGCCGATGAAGATGCCACTCCGGCCATGCAGTTGTTTACCAGCAACGTCGCCGCCAAAGCCGCCGCGCCCGCGCCGCGTCCCATCGTCGAAGCGGCCACGATCTCCGCCGCCGTCGAGTCCACGGCCACCAGCGCCACCTTTAAGATTCCGGTCGCCGTCACGCTCGCGTCGGACAACTCCACGCAGAAGGTCGGCATCACGACCTTCAAGCTCGCCGCCAACCTCCAGTACCAGGCCACGCCCAAGGTCCGCGAAGCCGCGTTCCTCAGCGCGTACACCACCAACACATCCGACTACCCGCTGCTCGCCGGCGCGATGAACACGTTCCTCGACGGCACCTTCGTCGCCACCAGCCAGCTCAAGACCGTCATGTCCGGCGAGAAATTCGAGCTCGCACTCGGCGCCGACGAGGGCGTCGCCATCAAACGCAAACTCGTCAACCGCTTCACCGAAGACACCGGCCTGACCTCCAGCGGCCGCCGCACGACCTACGAGGTGCTCGTCACCGTCACCAACAACAAGAAGACCGCCGAGCGCGTGGTCTTCAAAGAAGGCGTGCCGCTCTCGCGCGACGAAAAGATCGTCGTGAAAATCCTCACGCCCGCCGAGCGCGACACCGGCACCAAGGCCGCGCCGAAGGAAGTCACGATGGAGGAGGACGGCAAACTCGTCTGGCGCCTCGACCTGAAGCCCGGCGAAAAGCGCGAGATTCCGCTCAAGTACTCGATCGAGCACCCGGCCAATCTCGCCGTCACCGGCATCGAATAACCGCCGGCGATCCGCCGACCGTTTCACGCCGGGGCTTCACCGCCCCGGCTTTTTGCGCCCGTCCGGCCGGCGACGATTCTGGGCGGCGACGCGTTTCGCGCTTCCCTCCCGGCCCGGCCCCACTACTGATGCGGCATGGCGACAGATTTCGGTTGGTGGAATAAAGACGAGTCGGGCAAATATCAGGTCAACGTCGAGGTGCACGGCGGCAACATCCTGTGGACGCGCAAGCAGGGCCACCACACCTCGTGGGAAAAACACGCGCCAAACGACGACGACTGGGAACGCCTGCTCTTCGAGGCCGATAAACGCGTGCCGCGCCGCCTGCTCTCGCCCAAACAATTCGCCGAGATCAAACGCCTCTGCGACGAACGCTAGGCCAGCGCGCCGGCGGCGGGCGCCGCACTGCTCACGGAAGCTCGTCGCGCACCCGCGGCCAGAAATAGCGGAAGGAGCCCGCGTAGGCGTCGGGGTTTTCCACGATGCCCTCGGAAATCTCGTCGGGGGCAAACCACGCGCCCTCGGAAATCTCCGCCTCGTTGAGCGTAAACGGCCCCTCGCTCTGCATGCGGTAGATCCAGACGAACTCCATGCCGGTGTTTTCCGAAGCCGACAGGCGCAGCCAGCGCTCCGGCTTCTCGGCGCATTCCAGGCCGATCTCCTCGCGCAGCTCGCGCACCGCGGCGGCATCGTAGTCCTCGCCGGCGTCGAGATGGCCCGAACACGAGGAATCCCACGTGCCGGGGCAGCTATCCTTGCCCATCGCGCGCTTCTGGAGAAACACCGCGCCCTTCTCGTCAAACACCAGCACGTGCACCGCACGGTGGCGCAACTGCTTGGCGTGCACCTCGCGGCGCGGCGCCTGGCCGACCACACGATCCTGTGCATCGACCACATCGAAGAGTTCCTCGGGATTTTGCCCGGCCTTTACATTCGCATCCATTGCGTGCTCATTCGTGGGCAAATCCCTTTCCGTTTCCATGGCAAAAATCGAAATCAACCAGGTCGCCGAAATTCTTAAACGCAACAAGGTGGAGTCCGCCCTGCTCCGCTCCGTCGTGGAAGAGATGAACCTGCTCGCTCAGGCCGCGCAGGAGGCCGACGAAGATAAGCCCAAGGCCGTCAAGAAGCAGAACGTCATCCTGATCTCCGACCCCGAAGGCCGTTTCCCAAATGAAGATTTCGCCGGCTGGGTGCTCCAGATCCCCGACAACGAGAGCCCCGTGACCACGCTGGAGCGCATCTTCCGCGGCGCGTACGATTTCAACGCCAGCAAGAAGGGCCGGCTCTACCCGGCGAAAACCGTCGGCGAAGCCATCGAAAACGTGCCAGCGAAGTTCTTCAAAGAAGCCGAGGTCTGGGTGAAAAACAAAACCCCGGTGCTCGTGCTCAAGACCGACAACATCATCCCGAAAGACGCCGGCGGCCGTCGCGACCGCGAATAAGCCCGCCAGACCACCGAAGGCCGCCACGCCGTGGAGCGCCCGCTCCGATGCGCCTGGCGGCCTTCGGCGTTTCACGAGGCGACCGCGGGCGCCATTCTTCGCGACCAACGACTTACGGAGACCGCGCTTCTTTATAGGCGCTGGCGATAGCTAAAAAGCGATTGAGCCCATTCTCTTTATAGAGATCCCATGTCGCGCATTCAGACGTGCGCCCGGCTTTTCAGTTCAGGAAGGGCGAATCTCTCCGATATTTTATAACTCACTCTGCACCTCTCCCTGCGCCCATGATATCATCTGCATTTTCCGGCCGTGAGAAGACATTCGCCAACGACGAGATCATCGTAAGCAAGACGGACCTCCGTGGCGTCCTCACCTACGTTAACGACGTCTTCATCCGCGTCTCCGGCTACCCTGAGCGCCAGCTGCTGGGCGCACCGCACAACATCATCCGGCATCCGGCGATGCCGCGAGCCATCTTCAAATTGCTCTGGGAGACCGTGCAGGCGGAAAAGGAGATCTTCGCGTACGTGCTCAACCGTTCGAAGGACGGCGCCGGCTACTGGGTCTTCGCCCACGTCACGCCCAGCTACGACCTCAACGACCAGCTGATCGGCTACCACTCCAACCGCCGCGTGCCCTACGCCGACGCCCTGCCGCGCGTCAAAGAGCTCTACAGCACCCTTCTCGAAGAGGAAGCGAAGTACTCGAACCGCCGCGAGGCCGCGGCCGCCGGCCATGCCCTCCTCCTCGACCTGATCGCCCAGCAGAATCTCGACTACGAGCAGTTCGTCTTCGGGCTCTCACAACACACACGCCTCGACGCCGCCACCAAATGACCACGCGCCCGAAAAATCCGGCACGCCCGAGCCGCGTCGCCAGTTTCCTCAAACGTGTCTGGCGCGCGCTTCGTCCGCGCCTGCGCAGCCGCACCGCCGAGGTCGCCGAGATCTGCCGCCGCGCCGCCGCCGGCGATCTTGAAGCCCGCATCACGGGCATGGGCACGCGCTCCGACTTCGGCAAAATGTGCCAGGCCATCAACGCCACCCTCGACATGGCCGACTCGTTTGTGCGCGAAGCCTCGGCCGCGATGGAGCATTGCAGCAACGACCGCTTCCACCGCCCCATCCTCCTGCGCGGCCTCAAAGGCGCCTACCATCACAGCGCCAGCATCATCAACCAGGCCGGGATCAAGATGCAGGAGCACCACAACAACATCCTATTCGTGCAGGGCCAGGCCGCAGAAAACGCCGACAGCGTCTGCCGTGTCGCCGCCGCCTGCGAGGAGCTCAGCGCCACCACGACGGAAATCTCCGGCCAGACCAACGAAGCCGCCAGCATCTCCAGCGATGCGGTCACCGGTATGGCGCAGATCACCAAAACGCTTGAAGAGCTCAACGTCGCCGTAGGCAAAGTCGACCGTGTCGTCGAAGTGATCAACAACGTCGCCCTTCAGACCAATCTGCTCGCGCTCAACGCACTCATCGAAGCCGCCCACGCCGGCGAGCAGGGCCAGGGCTTCGCGGTCGTCGCCGGCGAGGTCAAAAACCTCGCCTCCGAGACGCGCCATGCCACCGACGAAATCAGCGTCGAGATGAAGCAGATGCAGGACACCGTCGCGCAAGTCACCGGGTTGATCACCCAAATCCGCTCCACGATCGAGGGCGTGCACCAGACGGCCAACGCCATCGCCGTCTCCGTCAAAGAGCAGGTCCAGGCGACAAACGACATCAGCAAGACCATCACCGAGGTCTCCAAAAACACCGACGAGGTCTCGCTGCGTCTCGCCCAGGCCAAAGCCAAGGACGCTCCGTCCTCAGGCGAAACGCCCGCCGAATAACGCCGGGCACAACTTTACCGCATTCGCCGGGCCGCCTCGCCACACGGGGCGGCCCGCTCTGTTTAGAACCGGCCGAGCTCCAGGCCAAAGTAGCGCGCGGCGTTGTGATAGCAGATATCCTCGACCATCGCGCCGAGCATCTTCTCATCGGCCGGGATGAGGCCGGCCTCGATATCGGCGCCGAGCAGGTTGCACAAGATGCGGCGGAAATACTCGTGCCGCACGTAGCTCAGGAAGCTGCGCGAATCGGTGAGCATGCCCACGAAGCGGCTGAGCAGGCCGAGCTGCGAGAGCGCGTTGAGCTGCCACTCCATGCCCTCCTGCTGATCGAGGAACCACCAGCCGGAGCCGAACTGGATCTTGCCCGGCATGGAGCCGTCCTGGAAGTTGCCGATCATCGCGGCGAAGGTGTAGTTATCCGCCGGATTGAGGTTGTAGAGGATCGTCTTCGGCAGGGCGCCTTCGACATCGAGCGCGTCGAGGTAGCGCGACAAGGTCTGCGCCTGCGGCAAATCACCGATCGAGTCCACGCCGGCATCCGCGCCCACGCGCTTGAGCAGCCGCGTGCTGTTGTTGCGCAGGGCCCCGAGGTGGAGCTGCTTCGTCCAGCCGCGCTTCGCATCGAGTCGCCCGAAAAAGAGCATCATGAACGTGGCAAATTGGCCCGACTCCGCGGCGCTGGCGGCCTGCCCCGCACGCGCACGTTTGAAAATGCCCGCGGCCTCTTTCTCCGAGCAAGGAGAGAAGGGCATATACTCAAAGCTGTGGTCCGAGACGCGCGCCCCCAGCGAGTGGAAAAACGCGTGCCGCTCGTCGAGCGCCGAGAGTAGATCGGCGAGATCGGCCACGCTCCGGCCGCCGCGGGCGGCGAGCTGGTCGCACCATGCGTTGAACAGCTCGGGCGTCTGCACCGCCATGGCCTTGTCCGGGCGGAAGGTCGGATAAACGCGCGTCTTCAGGGCCGACTTCGCGACCGCCGCATGGTGTTCCAGACTGTCAGCGGGGTCGTCCGTCGTGCAAAGCGCCGCGACCTTCGACTTGGTCAGGATGCCGTGGACGGAGAACTCGGGTTTCGCCAGCAGGGCGTTGGCCTGCGCCCAGATCGCCGGGGCGCTTGTCTCGTTGATCACCTGCTCGATGCCGAAATAGCGGCGCAACTCCAGGTGCGACCAGAGGTAGAGCGGATTGCGCACGAACTGCGGCACGGAGCGCGCGTAGGCGTTGAACTTCTCCAGATCGCTCGCGCCGCCCGTCACCAGCGACTCATCGACACCATTGGCGCGCATGCCGCGCCACTTGTAGTGGTCGCCAGCCAGCCAGATGCGTGTCAGATTCTCGAACTGCCGGTTGGCCGCGATCTCCTGCGACGGCAGATGGCAGTGGTAATCGATGATCGGCATCCCCTCCGCATGCTCGTGATAAAGCTTTTGCGCCCACGTAGTCGTGAGAAGGAAGTCGCGATGCAGAAAATCGGAAGTGGGCATGGAGCAGAATTCGAGGATTAAGACACCGGCGTAGGGCGCCGCGCCTTCGCAGACAATCTTGATGCGAAATCTTGCCATCCGCCGGAGCGACGGCGAACGTCTGCAAACTTTTTCATGGAAACCCCGACGCCATCCTCGCAACCCCGAGTGACCCTCAAGGACGTCGCACGCGAAGCCGACGTCCACGTCTCCACCGCCTGGCGCGCGCTGAGCAACGACACCTACGTCTCCACGGAGAAGCGCACACGCATCCGCGCCATCGCCGAACGCCTCGGCTACACCCCCGACCCGATGCTGTCGGCGCTGAGCAGCTACCGGCGCAAACAGCGTCCGCCGGCCTACCGCTCCACGCTCGCCTGGGTGAACAATTTCCCCACACGCCAGGACTGTTTCGGGCGCACCTACATCCAGGGCTTTTTCGAAGGCGCCAAAGCCTACGCCGAGAGCATGGGCTTCCGATTGGAGGAATTCTGGCTTCGCGAGCGCGGCATGACGCCAAAACGCGCCCGCGAAGTCCTCCTCGCACGAAACATCCGCGGCCTGCTTTTCGCCCCGCAGCCGATGGCCGGCGGCTCGCTCGACATGGAGCTCGACGATTTTTCCTGCGTGAGCATCGGCTACTCGCTGGCGTCGCCGCGGCTCCATGTCGCCTGCAACGACCAGCACGCCTCAACGCTCCTCTGCCTGCGCCACCTGATTGAAGCCGGGCACCACCGCATCGGTATGGTGACGGCCAGCGACACGATCCGGCGCACGGTCCACCATTTCGAGGCGCCGTTTCTGGTGTTCCAAAATGCCCTCCCGCCCAAGCAGCGCGTACCCCTCTTTCTCGTCGAAGGAGCGGAAGAGCCAGGCGACCTGGCCCGATGGAGCAAACACTTCGCCAAGTGGTATGCCACCGAACGCCCCACGGCGATCATCGCCACCTTCACAGGAGTCGTCCCGTGGATCGAGCAACTCGGGCTGAAAGTCGGCAAGGACATCAGCCTGGCAACACTTTCACGCACCCAGCAGCCGCGCTGGGCGGGAATCGACCAACAGGAGCGCATGATCGGCGCGCGCGCCGTCGAGCTGTTGATCAGTATCTTCCAGGCAGGCGAGCGCGGAGTGCCCGAGACTCCGATACGCCTGCTCGTCGAGGGCAAATGGGTGCCGGGAGAAACCGTGTGCAGCGTCGGTGAGCCGGCTCCAGAACTGCTCGCCGCACTGGAATAAACGCCCGGGGAGAGCCCCGGCTCATCCGGACACCGACCGCTTGGTTCATAAAAAAGCCGCGTCCGGAAGTGGACGCGGCTCGAAAGACAAACGTTCGATCAGAGCTTCGGACCGCCCTGAGCGAAATGGCGGGCGCGCAGGCGCAGGCCGTTGAGGCGGATGAAGCCGGTGGCGTCGCTCTGGTTGTACCAGCTCTTCACGCCTTCCATCGAAGCGACGTTCATGTCGTACAGGGAGTACTTCGACTTGCGGCCGCAGGTGATGATGTTGCCCTTGTAGAGCTTGAGGCGGACGGTGCCGGTGACGCACTCCTGGCTCTTGTCGATGAACGCCTGGATGCACTCGCGCTCGGGCGCGAACCAGAAGCCGTTGTAAACGAGCTCGGCGTACTTCGGCACGAGGCTATCGCGCAGGTGCATGACCTCGCGGTCCATCGTCAGCGTCTCGACCTGGCGGTGACCCTGCATGAGGATCGTGCCACCCGGAGTCTCGTACACGCCGCGCGACTTCATGCCGACGAAGCGGTTTTCAACGAGGTCGACGCGGCCGATGCCGTGCTTGCCGCCGAGGGCGTTGAGGGTCTTGAGCACGCCGGCGGGCGTCATCTTCTTGCCGTTTACGGCGACGCAGTTGCCCTGGACGAAATCGAGTTCGACGTACTCGGGCTTGTTCGGCGCGTCTTCCGGGGAGACGGAGAGCTTGAACATGCCCTTGTTCTCCTTGGTCGTCGGGTCGAACCACGGATCCTCAAGGATGCCGGCTTCGTAGGAGATGTGGAGCAGGTTGCGATCCATCGAGTACGGCTTCTTGAGCGAAGCCTCGACGGGGATCTTGTGCTCCTGGCAGTAGGCGATCATCTCGGCGCGGCCAGGGAACAGGTCGCGGAACGTGTCGATCTTCCACGGGGCGATGATCTGGAGATTGGGGGCGAGCGCCATGTAGGACAGCTCGAAGCGGCACTGGTCGTTGCCCTTGCCGGTGGCGCCGTGCGCGACGGTGTCGGCCTTTTCTTTCTTGGCGATTTCGATCTGGGCCTTGGCGATGAGCGGGCGGGCGATCGAGGTGCCGAGGTAGTACTGGCTCTCGTAGATCGCGTTGGCGCGGATCATCGGGTAGATGAAGTCGCTCGCGAACTCATCCACGAGGTCCAGCGTGTAGTGCTTGGAGGCGCCGGTCTTCTTTGCCTTCTGGGCCAAGCCCTTCAGCTCTTCCTCTTGGCCGATGTCCGCGGCAAAGGTCACGATCTCGGCGTCGTAGGTTTCCTTTAACCACTTGACGATGACGGAGGTGTCGAGGCCTCCGGAGTAAGCGAGCACGATTTTCATAGGTAAAAGAGTGAGCAGGATTGGCCCATCCGGCCGGTCCGCGCAAAGCAAATCTGGGGCAGCGCCTTTTACCCTGAGTTGATAACTGGCCGATTGCGGTCCCTCTGCCGCGAGATATCCTCAGAGGCGTCAGTTCTGAATATTATTCCATCATTATACCCATGTCAGTGCCTCCCCATGAACTCTCCAACCACGCACGATCCTTGTCGCCGCCTTTTGGGCACGCAGGGCTTCACCCTCGTGGAGATCATGATCGTCGTCGTGATCATCGGTCTCCTCGCAGCCATGGCAGTCCCCGCCTTCCAGCGGATCCGCCGTAACGTCCAAAACAAAACCTTCGCCAACGATCTGCGCCAGATTCGTGGTGCCGCCGAACAGTACATCATGGAGCAAAGCGCGTACCCCGAAGACGGTTTCCCCGGCTCGTTTCCAGCGGGCCTGGCGGAGTACCTGCCAAGCGGGTTAGGCGCGCGCAACACGCCTGTCGGCGGCCAATGGGACTGGGATTACCAGCAATTCGGCTGCACGGCCGGCATCTCCGTCTATCAACCCATGGCCGACGCCGCGCAGATGCAGGAGCTCGACGCATTGATCGACGACGGGGACCTCAGCTCGGGCAACTTCCGCGCACGGTCAGACGGCTATATCTACGTGATCGTCCCCTGATCCGGGGCACGATCACCAGAAACATCAGCACCCGCAGTTCGCTGCGGGTGCTTTTTTGCGCCTCAGCGACGCGAAGCCGCGGCAGCCTTGGCCAGCATGACCATGATCGCCTTCTGCGTGTGCAGGCGATTTTCTGCCTGGTCGAAAATGATCGAGCGCGGGTTATCGAGCACCTCCTGCTGCACTTCCTCGCCGGCATGGGCGGGCAGACAGTGCATGAAGTAGGCATCGGGCTTGGCCGCGGCGAAAAGTTTTCCCGTCACCGAGTACGGCGACATCAGGCGGATGCGCTCACGCGACTCCTCCTCCTTGCCCATGCTCACCCAGACATCGGTGTAAACGACATCGGCATCCTTCACCGCCTCGAACGGATCGGTGGTGAACTGGTAACCGCCCGAGAAGCCCTCTTTGGCGAGCAGCGCATCGAGATCGGCGCCCGGCTCGAAGCCCTTGGGGCCCGCGAGCGAGATCTTCATGCCGAACAGATTGGCGCCGAGCACCCACGAGTTGGCCATGTTGCACGCCGTATCGCCGAGGAACGCGATCTTGCGGCCCTTGAGCGACGCCAGCAGATCTCCGCCCGGCGCCGTCCAGCGCTCGGCCATCGTAAAGGCATCCGTGTAAATCTGGCAGGGATGCGAAAAATCCGTGAGGGCGTTGATCACCGGGATCGAGCCCGCCGCCGCCAGCCGCTCCACATCGCTGTGGTCGTACGTGCGCACGATCAGCCCATGCACGAAACGCGACAGCACCTTCGCAGTGTCCTCGATCGTCTCGCCCCGTCCGAGCTGGATGTCGTTGCGGTTCAAAAACAGCGGATTGCCGCCCAGCTCGTGCACGCCCACCTCGAATGAAACACGCGTGCGGGTGCTAGATTTGGAGAAAATCAAAGCCCACGTCTGCCCGGCCAGCGCGGTCTGCGGCTGCCGTCCGCGCTGCTGCTTCAGGTCTCGGGTAAGCGCGAAGACTTCGCCCAATTCACGGGGCGTAAAGTCGGTCTCTTTCAGGAAGTGCTTCATTGGGGAAACAGAGACCCTAAACGGTACTTTCCGCCGCCTACCAGAGAAAATTTTCCCTTAAGCCCTGGCGATTTTGCACTCCCACCAGCCCGGATTGCTCACATGTACGAGAAACTACGCCGTCGCGAAATGCACGGCTCCGCCAAGGGTCCGCCCAATCCGGCCGAGATACAAATCATGCAACTCTTTCCCCAAACCCTTCTCACACTCTTCCTCACTCTTTCCACTGCCATGCACGCCCTCACTCCGGTCAACCCAGACGCCACGCCACGCACCCGCGCCACCCTCGACTTTATCGTCGGCCTGGAGCCGCGCACCGAAAAGCGCCTGCTCTCCGGCCAGTTCGTCGGCTTCGGCCCCGGCGCGCAACTCGCCCTCATGGATCAGATCCACGCCAAGACCGGCCAGTGGCCCGCGATCATCGGCGTCGATTACGCCAACTTCAACGGCAGCACGATAAGCCTCGAAACCACCATCCCCAACCGCGTCGCCCTCGCGTACGCGCGCGCCGGCGGCATCGTCACCGTCAGCGCCCACCTCTACAATCCCGCCAACCCCGCCGACTACGGCCTGCGCGACAAGGGAGTCGACCTCGACACGCTGCTCCAGCCCGGCACGCCTGCGCACGCACGCTGGATGCACCAGCTCGACGAGGTCGCGGCCGGGCTCCAGGAGTTGCGCGCCGCCGGAGCCGTCGTCCTCTGGCGCCCCTTTCACGAGATGAACGGCGACTGGTTCTGGTGGGGCGCCAAAAAACCCGCCGCCTTCGTCCGGCTCTGGCGCCACATGTTCGACTACTTCACCACGACCAAGGGGCTCGACAACCTCCTCTGGGTTTACGGCCCCAACCACATGGACAACACCGCCGACTACTACCCCGGCGACGACTGCGTGGATATCGTCGGCTTCGACGCCTACACCGACCACATCAACCCCAAGCGCATCCACGGCTATCCGGCACTCGCGAAGATCAAAAAGCCACTTGGCTTTACCGAGTACGGTCCATTCGGGTCCAAAAATCCTCCCGGCGACTACGACTACCGCCGCTTCATCGACGGCATCATGAAGCACTTCCCTCGCTCCACTTTCTTCATGTGCTGGGACGACAACTGGAGCCTCGCCTCCAATCTCCACACCCGCGAGCTCCTCGCCCATCCGTGGGTCGTCAACCGCGACGACCTCCCGGCCGCGCTCGGTATCCAGTGATCGGTTGAACCACGGTGACACCGAGGGCACGGAAACGAGCCCGGCGGGAAGCGAAGGCCTCACGGCCTCCGCTACACACGACCTCGGTAGCGGAACGCGTACGCGTTTCGCCGCCCCTCAAACATTCTCCGAGCCCTCCGTGCCTCGGTGGTTCAGTTAAAAGAGGCACAAAAACGGCGTGGAGCGCTCAGCGCGCGCTCGGACGCCAACGCCCACGCACCAAGCCCGTGCGCGGCGTTTGTTTCGCCGTGCTGGCTCCGCCCGGTGTCGATGCCATCGGCTTCGGCGCCGGACGCGACTCTGGCGCTGGCGCATGCGGTTTCCCGCCGCCCGACTGAGCCGGCCTCGGCTGCGAGGACGCCTGCGAACGCTGCCCACCGCCACCACCGTGCGAACGCGGCGAGTGACCGCGACCGCCCGCGTGACCACGCTGGCCTCCGCGCGACGGGCCAGGTTGCCCACCCCGTCCGGGCTGCACCTGAAACGTCGAGCGCGGCGTCTGCACCGCCGGCGCATGATAGTCGAAACCTTCGAGCCGCTGCTGCGGAATCTTCTGCCCGATGAAGCGCTCAATCGCGCGGATGTCGCTCTCCTCCTCCGGCGTCGCGAGCGTGAAGGCGTCGCCCTCCGCCGCCGCGCGCCCCGTGCGGCCGATGCGGTGCACGTAGTCCTCCGGGTTGGCCGGCACGTCGTAGTTGATCACGTGCGAGACGCCAGCGACATCGATGCCGCGCGCGGCAATATCCGTCGCCACCATCACTTCGTAGCGGCCCTTCTTAAATCCATCCAACGCCTCCACGCGCTGGTTCTGCGAACGGTTGGCGTGCAGCACCGCCACGGTGTGGCCGGCGGCCTTCAGCTTGCGCGCGATGCGGTCCGCGCCGTGCTTCGTGCGCGAGAAAACCAGGATCGAGTCGAAATCGGTCTGCGTGAGCAGCGCCAGCAACAGGTCGAACTTCTTCGCCTGCGGCACCGGATAGACCGCGTGCGACACCGACTTATTGACCGTCCGCGCCACGCCGATCTCGACGCGCTCCGGGTTGCGCAGTGCAAACGACGCGATCTGCGCGATCTCCGGCGGCACCGTCGCCGAAAAGAACAACGTCTGCCGCTCCTTCGGGCAGCGCTGGAGCACGCGTTTCACGTCGTGGATGAAGCCCATGTCGAGCATGCGGTCCACCTCGTCGAGGATGAGAATCTGGAGCCCGTCGAGCTTCAGCGTGCCCTCTTGCAAAAAGTCCAGCAGGCGACCCGGCGTCGCCACGACGATGTCCGTACCCGCGCCGATCTCGCTGCGCTGTTTGCCGTAGCCCACACCACCGTGCAGCACCGTCGCACGGATGTCCGTGAAGCGCCCGCAATCGCGGAACGATGTCTCCACCTGCGCCGCGAGCTCGCGCGTCGGCTCGAGCACGAGCACGCGCGGCCCCTTGGCCTGATGCGCACCGAGCAGCGTGAGCACCGGCAGCGCAAACGCCGCCGTCTTACCCGTGCCCGTCTGGGCGGAGCCGATCAGATCGCGTTTGGACAACACCACCGGGATCGCGCGCAACTGAATCGGCGTCGGGTCGGTGTAGCCCATGGCCTGCACGCCGCGTAGGACATTGGGCGAAAGCCCGAGTTTTTGAAATGGCATGCTCCCATGCCCGGCGCACCGCCCGCCAAACGCGAGTCAAAAGCCAAAGGCCGGCCGACACACCACCTCGCCACTCGCCCCACGCCGCCCGCATTCGTGGCCATTCGTGCCGATTCGTGGATGAAACGCCGGCAGTTCCGCCGACGCCCCGAGCCGGGCCAACTGGCGCCCGTGGAGAATTGTCTCCGCTTTCGCCGGCATTTCAGCAACCCTGCCTCATGGAAAAACTCCGTTTCACCGAACTCGGCCTCTCGCCCGAGCTCCTCAAGGCCGTCGACAAGATGGGCTTTGAAGAGGCTTCGCCCATCCAGTCCGCTGTCATTCCCACCATTCTTTCCGGACGCGATGTCGTTGGCCAGTCCTCGACCGGTTCCGGTAAAACGGCCGCCTTTGCCATCCCCGCGATCGAGCGCACCGATCCGCACGTAAAGGCCGTGCAGGTGCTCATCCTCTGCCCCACGCGCGAACTCGCCGTGCAGGACGCCGAGGAATCGGCCAAGCTCGCCGCCTTCAAGCGCGGCATCCACGCGGTGCCGATCTACGGCGGGCAATCCTACGAGCGGCAGTTCCGCGCCCTCGAAGCCGGCGCGCAGATCGTCATCGGCACGCCCGGCCGCATCATGGACCACATGGAGCGCGGCACGCTCCGCCTCAACCAGCTCAAACTCGTGATCCTCGACGAGGCCGACCGCATGCTCGACATGGGTTTCCGCGAAGACATCGAGCACATCCTCTCCGCCGTGCCCGAGCAGCGCCAGCTTCTCTTCTTCTCGGCCACCATGCCGCGCATGATTCAGGAGCTCATCCGCCGCTACAGCCGCGACCCGGCCTGGATCAAGATCGAGGCGCTCGCGCAAAACGCCCCGCAGGTCGATCAGGTTTACTTCGAGGTGGACCGCCGCTCGAAACTCGAAGCGCTCACCCGCATCATCGACCTCCACGACTTCCGCTACGGCATCATCTTTTGCAGCACGAAGATCATGGTCGACGACCTCGATGAGCACCTGCACGCGCGCGGCTACGCCGTGGACCGACTGCACGGCGACATCAGCCAGGCGCAGCGCGACCGCGTGATGGATAAGTTCCGCAAGCGCGGCTTCGAATTCCTCGTCGCCACCGACGTCGCCGCACGCGGGCTCGACGTGGACGACCTCGAAGTCGTCTTCAACTTCGACCTGCCCAACGACGCCGAGGACTACACGCACCGCATCGGCCGCACCGGCCGCGCCGGCAAATCCGGCAAGGCGTTCACCTTCGTCTCCGGTCGCGAGCTCTACAAACTCCAGAGCATGGTCCATTTCGCGAAGCTCAAGATCCGCCGCGAAAACATCCCCTCGCTCGACCAGGTCGAAGAGGCCCGCGAAAACGTCTTCTTTGAGAAACTCCGCGCCACGCTCGACTCGGGCGAGTTCCGCAAACAGGAGCGCATGATCGACCGCCTGCTGGAGCAGGGCTACGCGAGCACCGACATCGCCTCCGCGTTGATCCACATCCTCCAGGGCCAGGGCACCACCGCCGCCGCCAAAACCGACGGCTACATGGCCGACACGCCGGCGCCGAAATCCTCCGTCAAGGCCTCCGCCCCCGCGCACGCCGAGAGACCTGCGCCCGCCTACGACGCCGACGATTCAGGCGAAGCACCCGAGGCGCCTGCGCCTGCCACGGGCACCCGCACGCGCAGCAAGCAAAAGTACGAGCGCCCCGCACGCACCGGCCGTGAGCCGGGCAAGACACCGATTTTCTTCAACATCGGCCGCAAGCAGCTCGTCACGCCCGCCGACCTCGTTGGCAAGATCGCCGGCGTCACCTGCCTGCCGGCGAGCATCGTCGGCGCGATCGACATCCACCAGCGCCACTCGATCGTCGACGTCTCCACGGAGCACGTTGCCCTCGTCCTCAGCAAACTCGCAGGCATCCGGCTGAAGAGCCAGAAGCTTGAGCCCACGCTGGCGAAAACTGAGGAGTCTGGCGCCGAGCCGGCGGAGTAACGCCGCCACGAGCCAAAACAAAGCGGCCACACCTTTTCGGCGTGGCCGCTGTGAAAACGACGCCCGGAATGTCCGGGCGTTTTTATTTGGAGCGAGAGAGGCTCAGGCCTTCTTCACTTCGGCGTAGGCCCAGTCGATCCACGGAAGCACCTTTTCGATGTCCGAGGTCTCGACGGTGGCGCCGCACCAGAAGCGCAGACCGGCCGGGGCGTCCTTGTAGGCGCCGCAGTCGAAGGCGGCCTTCTCGGATTCGAGGAGCTTCACCATCTTCTTCACCTGGTCAGGGGTGAGATCGAGCGTGAAGCAGACTGAGGTGTTGGAGCGCTGCTCCTTCTTCTCGGCGAGGAAGCGGATCCACGGGCGCGTGGAGACGAACTTCTCGAAGACGGCCAGGTTGGCCTCGCTGCGCTTGATGAGGCCCGGCAGACCGCCGATCGACTTGGCCCAGGCAAGCGCGTCGAGGTAGTCCTCGTTGGCCAGCATCGAGGGCGTGTTGATCGTGGAGCCTTCGAAAATCTCCTCCAGCAGCTCGCCACCCTTGGTCATGCGGAAAATCTTCGGGAGCGGCCAGGCGGGTTTGTAGGTCTTGAGACGCTCCACCGCGCGCGGGGAGAGGACCAGCATGCCGTGCGCGCCCTCGCCACCGAGCACCTTCTGCCACGAGAAGGTCACGACATCGAGCTTGGGCCACGGGAGGTCCATCGCAAAGGCGGCGCTCGTGGCGTCGCACAGCGTCAGGCCCTGGCGGTTGTCGGGAATCCAGTCGGCATTGGGCAGCTTCACGCCGCCGGTCGTGCCGTTCCAGGTGAAGACGCAGTCGCGGGCGCCGTCGTACTGCGCCATGTCGGGGAGCTGGCCATAGGGGGCCTTGAACTCGCGGACATCCGTCAACTTGAGCTGCTTGCGGATGTCGGTCAGCCAGCCTTCGCCAAACGATTCCCAGTGGAAAACGTCCACGCCGCGCGCGCCGAGCATCGACCACATGGCCATCTCAAAGGCGCCCGTGTCGGAGGCGGGTACGATGCCCACACGATAATCGGCGGGCACGCCGAGGATGCTCTTGGTCTCGGTGATCGCCTTGGCGAGCCGGGACTTCCCCAAGCTGGAGCGATGGGAACGACCGAGGATATCGGACGGCAGCGCGCTCAGCGCGTAGCCCGGGCGTTTCGAGCACGGACCAGAAGAGAAGTTAGGATTAACCGGTTTTACCGTAGGCTTCATAAGCTCAGAGTCGGATTAGGTGAAAAATAACGAGCGCGCCATTGGAGCGGGCAAAAACGCCGGGCGCAACTCTCGGTTTCGGAGGCGCCCCCGGCGCAGTCCGCACCACGGCGTTTTTCACAACGGTACAATTCGGCCCCGCCGGCACCCGACCTCGCCGCAACGCAGGAAACATTCCGGGCCGGCGCGCGTCTGAAACCGAGCATGAACAACCGCCCCATTCCGCTCTCCCGCGAAGTGATCGACCAGGATCTCCAGATCATGCGCGCGACCCTCTCCGTGCTCTTGCAAGACATTCGCCACATTTCCGCCCAGGCGGCCGACTCGGTGCAAAACGCCGTTGTCCAGCTAGACCAGGCCCGGCGCGAGTTTGCACGCCGGGCAATTAAATCCTGACCGGCGCCGTTCTTCCGCATTGCCGACCGGCCTCCGACCCGCAAGCTCCCCACGCACTATGGGACGTCAGTGGCTCCACGCTAAACGCGCGATCGTTAACCTCAAAAAGGGGCAGATGGTCGGCAAAATCGTCAAAGAAATCACCGTCGCAGCAAAGCTCGGCGGTCCTGAGCTTGAGGCCAACGCGCGCCTCTTCGCCGCCGTCGAAAAGGCGAAAAAGCAGAGCGTCACCCGCGACGTCATCGAGCGCGCCATCAAAAAAGGCGCCGGCATCGGCGGCGAAGGCATGGTCCTCGATCACATCGTTTTCGAAGGCTACGCCCCGCACAAAGTGCCCGTCATCGTCGAAGTGATGACCGATAACAACAACCGCACGGCCGGCGAAATCCGCGTGCTCTTCAAGCGCGGCATTCTCGGCGCGAGCGGCAGCAACAAATTCCTATTCGACCACGTCGGCATCGTCGAGGCCCACACGACCGCAGCGAGTCCCGATCTGGAAGCGGCCGCCATCGAGGCGGGCGCCAACGAATTCGAACCCCTCTCCCACGCGCAAAACGACGACGTGCCCGAGGAGGCCACCGGCGCGCGCTTCCTCACCGACCGCACCGCCATCCACGGCGCCGCCACCTGGCTCAAACAAAATGGCTGGTCCGTCATCACGGCCGAAATCGGCTACGTCGCCAAGATGTTCCCCGAGCTCGACGATACTGCGCGCGCCGAGGTCGGCGAGTTCCTCCAAGCACTCGAAGACCACGACGACGTCCAGCGCGTCTGGGCCGCCCTCAAATAAGCGGCTGCCGCGTCCCTCTCATTTAGCACCAAGCGCCGACGTTTTCGCCGGCGCTTTTTTACGCCCACTCACCGCACGGCATCCAAGGCCGGCGAAGGCGTCTCGGAGCGAATCACGGCATTTCGTAGATTTCGGCGAGGCCGACACCAGTCGTGCGCCCGACACCGCTCACCTGCGCCGTGTAGATGCCGGGATCCAGCGTCAGCACCAAGGCCGCGTCCTTCGAGTCGTTGCCCAGTTCGCCCATGCTCGCGGCCTTGAACAACGCCGCCGTCGCAGGCGAGTGATCCCAGTCGTCATTCTCGCCGACCAACTCCCACTTAGCCGGATCAGGGGCCACCGCCGCACCCAGCTTCCACACCTGCAACTGCGGATCCCTCAAATAACCGCTCACCGACGAAATGCCCGGGCCGACACCTCGCACGATCACCTGCTTCGGCGCATCGCCCGCGATCACAAAACCTGCGATCAGGATCGCATCGTCCACGCCCACCTGATTGCGCACCGAAAGCGCCGTGAGGCGCTTCGTCTTGTCGGAAAAATCCGCGTCGTACGCCTCCGCCAGCGCCACGCCGGTCGTGCCATTCGCCCCGCTTACATGGGCCGTGTATACGTTGCCCGTCAGATTTTGGAGCAGCGCCGCGTCCTTCGAGGCAGGATCGAGTGCTCCCGCGCCCGTTTGCACAAACGCGTCCATCAACTCCTGGGAGCCAGGCCAGTCGTCGTTGCTCGCCACCTCGACGCTCCCCGACGTGTACACTCGCAACTGTGGATCCATCATGTACCCGCTCACCGTGGAGATGCCCGGCCCCACACCGCGCACCAGCGTCGGCTTTCCGCCACCGGCAAACACGAAGCCAAGGATCAGCGTCTGCTCGCCCGTCCCCGCCGGCGCACGCGCCGAGAGCGCCGCGAACTGGCTCCACTTGACCGAGAGCGCCGCCACGGCGCTCGTCACCGCGGGATTGGCACCATCGGAAATCACGCAGCGAAATTGATAGCCGTGCATCGCAAGCGGCGCCGTGCGCACCGTGAGCGTCGACGTCTCCGTGCCGAGAAACTCCGGTCCCTCGGGCGCCACGCCCCAGGTCGCGCCGCCATCCGCCGAGTACTCCCATTGGTAGGCGAGCGTCACCGTGCTGTTGGCCGCGACGGAAAAACGTGCCCCCCGGCCGGCCGTCGCCGTCACCCCCGCGGGTGAGGTTTCGACCGTCGGTGCCACTGCGCTCGCGACGACTGTCAACGTGCCCGGCTCCAGCACGAGCGCGTAGGTCTCATCGGCTCCTCCACTCAAGGTAATCGGGTAGGTGCCAACGGGGCTGGCCGTCGTCGCGGGCGTGGAGAGCGTCGGCAGCGAGGCGAGCGAGGCCACGGAATCATCATCGATCCATCCGGAATAAGTGCAGGAAAGCACCGGGTTGACCGCGCCGACCACCTTGGCCTTGTCGTCCGCCCGCACGGTCAGTGTGGGCTTCGTCACCGTCAGAACCGCCGGAGCGCTTTCGACGCTGCCACCGAGACTGCGCACCTCGACGGTGTACGAGAAGGAGCCGACTGCAGGCTCCGTCACCTGCAAGCGGTCGGTCGTCGCGCCGGCGATGGCCACGCCATCGCGTTTCCACTGATAACTGTAAACCGTGCCCCCGGACGCAGCCACGGAGAACTCGACACTACGCCCCACATACGTGCTCGCGGAGACCGGTCCCGTCGCGATGGTCGGCGGCTGCGCGGCCTTGATCTCGTTGAGCCACGCGGTGGCGCGGGTCGAGTAGGCATCGTGCCCGACCTGATGATCCGCCTTCGGCATCGGCACGATCTCCTTACCGCCTGGGATTTGGTTGTAGGAAGCGTACAGGCCCGGCGGCGGCACGACCGTGTCGATCAAGCCGGCTCCGATCAGCGTCGGGCAATGAATCTTCGGCGCGAAGTGGACGACGTCGAAGTAGAGGCAAGCCTGGCGCACCTTTGCGAGATCGCGGTCCCAAGCCTGCGAAAGCTGGGTGGGGAAACTGGCGAGTCGACCGACATCAGGGCCCCACTGGTCGCTGCCCGCCGGCACCTCGGCAACGACTGCAGTGACGCGGGGATTGAGCGCCGCCGCCACGAGCGACTGCTGCCCGCCCTGACTGGCGCCCGTCACCACAATCGTCCGGCCGTCCCAATCGTCGCGCGAGGCGAGGTACTCGACCGCGCGATAGCACGCGAGGTACATGCGCAGAAAATAGCTGGTCTCGCGATCCTCATTGCCGATGCGGTAATACCCGCTGAGCGCGCCCTTGTCCAAATCGGTGTAGTACGAGGCGGACTCAGTGACGGCGATGTCGTGAGCCTGGATGTTGAGCGCCAGCCAGCCATTGGCGGCGCGCCACTCCACCCAGTCTTTTTCGAGCCCGTACACGCCGGCCCATTGAAACACGATCACCGCGGGAAACTTCGTGCCGGAGGCCGGCCGGGCGAGCTGGCCGCGGATGTGCGTGCCGTTGATGTTGTCCATCGTCACCAGCGAGTACTCGACGCCACTCCGAGTGGCCGTGCCGGGCGTGACGACCGCGTTCATCGGCACCGCCGCCAGCTGCGCCAGTTTATCCACCCAAAACGCGTCAAAGTCCGCCGGCGCCGTCGAAGCAGGCGTGATCTGCTCGGGAGAAATCAATGCGCCGCCGTAACCCGTCACCGTGGCACTACTCGTGTTGGTACCCTGTACCTCGAGCAACACCCAGCCCGGTGTCGTGCCGGCCATCGTCGAGACCGTCGCCTTGCCATTCGTCAACGTGAGCGGCGTCCAACTGGGCACGTCGAGGCCACCCGACTTCACCTTATATTTGGGACTGCCCATCGTCGCCGAACCGGCCACGGCCACCTCCCAACGGATCGTCTCGCCGGGAATGTAAATCGCCGAAGCCCGCTCGGGCGTCACGGTGAAGGTCTGTGCTCGTACCCACGCAGGGCACGCGCAAAAAACGGCAGCCAACAGCCAAGAAACGAGACGGCCGCAACCGGGCGCGGACAGGACACGACGAAGGAACGACATGAGGGGATGGGGTTTCCTAAACGCGCCCAGAAGAGAGTCCCGGCCCCGATGCGTCGACGTATTTTGCCGCCCGGTGCACTTTCGCGGAGCGGCGGCGCTACGTGAAAATACCAGCCGTCTCCTGCAGCCGAAAAATGGGGCGCTCGTTTGCGCGCCGCCGCCGTCCGACTTCCTTGGCCCTCTCTTATCTATGAGCAACGCACCCGCCACCAACAGCCCGACCTCCCTCGTCACCCAACCCGTGCCCGACTTCACCGCCGCGGCCGTCATGCCCAACAACGAGATCGTCGAGCAGTTCAACCTCAAGTCCTACCTCGCCGGACACTACGGCCTGGTCTTCTTCTACCCGCTCGACTTCACCTTCGTGTGCCCGTCCGAAATCCTCGCGCACGACCACCGCCTCGCTCAGTTCAAGGAGAAGAACGTCAAAGTCGTGGCCGTCTCCGTCGACTCTCACTTCACCCACCTCGCATGGAAAAATACACCCGTCGATAAGGGCGGACTCGGCCAGGTCCAATTCCCCATGGTCGCCGACATCACCAAGGACATCGCACGCGCCTTTGGCGTGCTGCTGCCCGGCGGCGTCGCCCTGCGCGGCACCTTCCTGATCGACAAAGCCGGCATCGTGCAATCGGCGCACATCAACAACCTCCCGCTCGGCCGCAATGTCGACGAAGCCCTGCGCCTCGTCGATGCGCTGCAATTTCACGAGTCACACGGCGAAGTCTGCCCGGCCAACTGGCAAAAGGGGAAACCCGGCATGACCGCCAGCCCCAAGGGCGTCGCCGACTACCTCGCGAAAAACGCCGGCGCCCTCTGAGCGCCCGCACCACACGCTCCACGCCCCGACCGCCCCGGGGCGTTTTTGTACCCAGCAACAAACCGGAGAGGCCGTTCAGGCCACTTCGGCCGAATAAAGGTACCGCTGAAATCCGGCGAACGCGTGGCCGATCTCGTCTGGGCGGCCCAAATCGGCCACCGCATCGGCGATCGAGTCGTGGTAGCGCAGGCGCAGCAGTTGCGAGAGCTTTGCCTGCTCCAGCTCGTCCACACCTTCATCCACGTAGTGCGAGAGCACGAAATCGAGAAACACCTGCTGCCGGCTGTTGAAGTGCGTACTGATGGCGACCTTCGCCTTGGCCGCTCGGGTCTCCCGAGACAGTGGCGGCAACGCGTAGGCCACATGCGCCAGCACGTCGAACAGGTCGCTATTCTCCGCGTCGATGATCCGCTGCATCTCGCGCAGTTGCGCACGGCCAAAGCCCTTTTCGGCCAGGCCATCGAGCAACCTGGCCCGCGTGTCGGGCGCGCTCCAGAGCCGTCGCAGCTCGGCCTCGTCGTGGAAAAACTCGGGCAACTGGCCGAAGAGCATTTCCAGAAACTGCTGGGCCGACATCGGCGTGCCGTCGGGATGCCAGAACGTCGTCACCGCCATGTGCTGGATCGTGCGCGCCTTCCCATCGGCAAGCTTGATCTGCAACCGCTCCGGCGGCGGCGGTGGCTCGATGGGGCCACGCCGCGGCTCCTCCTCTCCGCCCGGCCCACGCGGGGGCGGCGGAGGCTCGGGCGCGAGCGGTTCGCCATCCCACTCGGGATCGCTGAAGTGCTGGTGCGCCTTCACGAAGTCGTAGATCGTGAAGTAGTCCTTGCCGTCGTAGAGACGCGTGCCGCGGCCGATGATCTGCTTGAACTCGACGATCGAGTGCACCGGCCGCAGCAGCACGATGGCGCGCACGTTGCGGGCATCCACACCGGTCGAGAGCTTGCGCGAGGTCGTGAGAATGAGCGGGCTGCTCTTCTCGTTGTCCTGGAAATCGCGCAGGTGCTGCTCGCCAAGCTCGCCGTCGTCGGCCGTCACGCGGTGGCAATAGTTGGCGTCCTTGCTCGTCTTGAGCTGGTTGATGTAGTCGCGCACGGCGAGCGCGTGCTCCTGCGTGGCACAGAAAACCAGCGCCTTTTCCTGCGGGTCGATCATGCCCATGAAAAGCGCCACGCGCTTCTTCTCACGCTCGTCGATCACGATGGTGCGGTTGAACTCCGGCTCGGTGTAGCGCCGGCCCTCGTCGACCTCGCCCGTGACGACGATGTCGCCCGGCGTGTACACATACTCGTCGAGCGAGGTGGTGATTTGCCGCACACGAAACGGCGTCAGGTAGCCGTCGTTGATGCCCTCCTTGAGCGAGTAGATGTAAACCGGTTCGCCGAAATAGGCGTAGGTGTCACCGTTGATGTCGCGCTTGGGCGTGGCGGTGAGGCCGAGCTGCACGGCCGGCGCGAAGTACTCGAGGATCGCGCGCCACTCGCTCTCGTCGTTGGCCCCGCCGCGGTGGCACTCGTCGATCACGATGAAGTCGAAAAAGTCCGGCGGGTAGGCCCCGAAGTACGGCGACGGCTGGCCATCGGCGCCCGGCGGCCCCGACATGAACGTCTGGAAGATCGTGAAGAACAGGCTGCCGTTGGTCGGCACGCGGCCCTTCTTGCGGATGGCGTCGGGCGCGATGCGCACGAGAGCGTCCTCCTCAAAGGCGGAAAACGCATTGTACGCCTGATCGGCGAGGATGTTGCGGTCGGCCAGAAACAGGATGCGCGGGTGGCGGTCACCCATCCCGGTGGCTGAGCTTGCCGAAGCCAGATTCCAGCGGGCATGGAAGAGTTTCCACGCGATCTGGAATGCGATGAAGGTCTTGCCCGTGCCGGTCGCGAGCGTGAGCAGCACGCGCTTCCGCCCCTCGCCCACCGCCGCGAGCACGCGCTCGACGGCGATGTCCTGGTAGTAGCGGCCCGGATGAGAACCGCCTTTGTCCTCGAATGGCACGAGGGCGAAACGTTCGCGCCACCGTTCGGCCAGTTCGACAGGCTCACTGACCGTGGAATCCCCCAATCTTGTATCACCTGCGGCCCCTGAGCCTGTCGAAGGGGTCGGAGCCGTCGCGCGCCAAAGTTCTTCCGGGCTCGGAAAACGCATCGGCTCGGCGCACGCGGGGTCCGGCCTGGTGGCTGACCCCGTCGCCGCCTCGCGCCCTTCCTGCATATCGATCCCGTACACGCCCTGACCGTTGGTCGCGTAGGCGAAGCGAAGCGCCAGTTTGCCGGCGTAGTTCTTTGCCTGGGCGACGCCTTCGGTCAGCGGGCAGTCCCACGCCTTGGCCTCGACCACGGCGAGCCGGGTGTTGCGGTACTCCAGCACGTAGTCGGCGGTGAGCGGCTTGCCGCGCCGGCCGCCGCCCTCAAGTCGCCCGAGGGTGATCGGGTACTCGCGCCGGATGCGGCTGCCCTCGACCACGCCCCAACCCGCCGCGCGCAATGCGGGGTCGATGTGTTCGGCGCGAGTCTCGGCTTCGTTCATGGGGCGGGTGAAGGGCTTGCGCACGCGAGCAAGGGTGAAAAGCCACGCCGCTGCAAGGCTGCGGCTCGCCTCAGCCCGATGGGTTCATTTCCGGGCAGTTTTTCGACAGGTCCGCGCCAACGTGTCGATTTCCCGCCCATGAATCGACATATCCGGCGAATGTGTCGACGGTATCGACCGATGCCACCCGCTCACCCCTTCGGTGGTTTCGGCTTCTTCGGTTTGGGTAGGCTCTTCACCTCGGTTTCGAGCTGTCGAAAGGCGTCCGCCTCGGCCTGCGCTTCGATCTCGGCACGGCGGCGGGCGGCAAATCGCTCGTACTCGGCCTCGGCATGGCCATCCGCCTGATCGCGGCTGACCGTGCCGGCATCGGGCAGGATGGCGCGCTCGTTGAACTCGAGGAACGCATCGAGCTTCGCCTGCCAGTCGCGCAGGAAAACCTGCTTGCGCCGCTTGGCCTGATCCTCGGCGAAATCGAGAAACATGACGACGATGCGGTTCAGCTCGGCGATCTCGCCCTCGCGGAGATAGTTCTTCGCGACCGTCACATCGCCCTTGCGGACCACGCCGCTCTTCCACGCCGTCAGGCCCATGTTGGGCTGGGCGGCGTCGGCTCGCTCGGCGATCAGTTCGGGTGCGGTCTTGCCGGTGGCGGCGAAGTGCAGCTTGTTTTGGACAACCCGGAACACGGCCTGCGTCTCGGCCTCGCCGGGCGCGTAATCGGCCGCCAACGCGAGGATCTCCCGCACCCGCAGGTAGACCCGCCGCTCGCTGGAGCGGATGTCGCGGATGCGCTCCAGCAGCTCGTCGAAGTAGTCCACCTGACCCGGGCCGGGCGGATTCTTGAGCCGCTCGTCGTCCATCGTGAAGCCCTTCACGAGGTATTCGGTCAACCGGGCCGTGGCCCACTGGCGGAACTGCGTGCCGCGGTGGCTGCGCACCCGGTAGCCGACGGCGAGAATGGCCTCCAGCCGGTAGTGCCGGAGCTGGCGGCTCACCTCGCGCCCACCTTCGGATCGAACTTGTAAGCAATCCTTACAAGTTGCCGCTTCGCTCAGCTCACCCTCGGCAAAGATCGCCTTGAGGTGCAGCGTCACATTCTGCGGCGTCGTCTGGAACAGCTCCGCCATCTGGGCCTGCGTCAGCCAAAGCGTCTCGTTCTCGAACCGGCACTGGATGCGCGTGCGGCCGTCCTCGGTCTGGTAGAGGATGAGCGAGGACTGGGACGGCGGCTCGTCGGGCATGGCAACGATCTTGGGGAAGCGGGCCGCCGCGGCGAGCTCAGGATTCGGCCTGGTGGCTCCGGTGGCTGGAGTTCGACGAGCTCACTCTCCGCTCCGGTGGCTGAGCCTGTCGAAGCCGCCGGAGAAGGCTTGATGGAGGAGCGACTGCTTCAGCTCGTCCAGCGCCGCCGCCTTCCGCTCGTACAACCCTTCCAGCCGCCGCGTCTCCGCCGCCAGCGCGTCGAGCTGGCGGACGATGCTGGCTTGGGTTTCCACCGACTTCGGAATCGGGATCGGAATCGAGTTCAGCGCCTTCTGATTCAACTTCGGCTGAGCCGCGCCAGTCAGGAACTCATCCAGCTTGATGCTCTCGAGGTAGAACTCGACGAAACGCTGAGTCGCCATGTGCGCGAACTTCAGAATGTGGGCGTGGTTGTTCACCCAGAACTTTCCGGAGACTGAGAACGCGATAGGCGAAGAGCGCATCAAGAGGTTGGCGCCGTCTTCCGAGACGAGAAGCACGTCGCCATCGAAGATGTAGTCCGCGACGTAGTCGACGATGCCGGAGGCTCCGTAGTACGGATATTCGCCGCTCTTCCGGTCGCTCTTGGTGATGGGGATTCGCTGGCTGTCCAAGTTGGTGGACAGGCGATCAACCGTCGTCTCCGTCCAACCGTGGCCGGGGTGTGAGAAGACGGCGTGGAGGTGGCTTTCGAAGAGGGCGCGGGCGTTTTGGCGGTTGCGCTCGGCGTGGGCTTTCGCGGCCGCGATCCCCGCCAGCGCCTCGTCCAAGATCCCCACGATCCGCCGCTGCTCGGGGAGCGGAGGCAATTGAATCTCAAACTCCAGCACCTCGTTCATATCGGCGCGCGGCATTCTCGCCCCAGAACAGGTCGCGTTGATCCGCTCCATCGTCTCGCCGGAAAGAAGCCAATAGAGCAGAAACTCTCGTGAGAGTGCTGCGCCGGGTTTCAGCGGGAAGATTTCCGTGGAGCAATGCCCCTCGAAATCCGGGGCGAGCGCCTTGTTCAGGTAGGGGCGCAGGCGACCGTACAGGACATGCTCGGTCGAGAACCGGAACGTCATGCTCTTCACCGTCTGCGGCTCCGAATCACCTATGAAACAGGCCGTGTGCGATTCGATATGCTCAAGGCCAACGTAGGGAAGGTCTCGGTGGACTCCCTGCACCTTGTCGAACTCGCACACCTCGCCGAGCTTCACCGTCTGCCAGCCGGAGGGGGTCGCACGCGGAGGCGCGGAGGACGAAGTAGCGGAAAGATTCTTCGGCTTCGTTTTCATCGGCGACCTCCGTGCCGGAGGGGCAACGCCCCGACGCCATTCCAGCCCAGGGCAACGCCCTGGGTATCCGATCCGCAAAACCACGAGGGCTGAAGGTCCGTCCCAATCCGCAACCGGCATTTGGCTCGGGCTTTCAGCCCTCCCCGTGCGGAATGGCGAAAATCCCGGGGCGTTGCCCCGGGCTGGGATTGGGGCGCGCCGTTGGCGCAACAAACCGCAGTCCTCACGACAGCCCCCCTTCGGCTCGGCTCAGGGACCTGTTGATCTTTTCCAGAATCTCCGCGGCCTCCGCGTCTCCGCGTGAGATTTCCGCCAAGATGGCCTGCGGCGTGCGGTGGGCGACGGTCTCGGCGGCGTTGGGATTCTTCACCGAGAGGTCGACGGTGTCGGTCGCGGCCACGCCGGCGGTGTCGACACTCCAGCTCTTCGGCGAATCCGCGAAAGTCTTCTGGAGGGCGACGAACTCGGCGAGGTCGTCGTCGTTGAGCGGGTTGGTCTTCCCGAGGTTGCGGCCGGGATCGAGCTGGTAGTACCAGGTCCGCCGCGTGGGCGCGCCCTTCTCGAAGAAGAGCACGACGGTCTTCACGCCCGCCCCCTGG
>Ga0209718_1000197_pt1 | contig 85880 bp, 67 predicted proteins | sample AD_JPNAS1_MetaG_FD_184420 | JGI IMG/M metagenome (GOLD analysis project Ga0209718, IMG submission 184420) | Active sludge microbial communities of municipal wastewater-treating anaerobic digesters from Japan - AD_JPNAS1_MetaG (SPAdes) (version 2) | ecosystem: Engineered > Bioreactor > Anaerobic...
CGAGCACGACTTTCGCATTGGGTTTGTCGAGGATGAAGTCCAAATTTTCAAAACCGGAGGGGATGTTGTATCCCATTTTCACGCTTGCCTGGGCTATCTTTTTCCCGATGGGAATAACCAAAATGTTGTCATGGCCTAAAGCAGTATAATTCTGAACTTCTACATTCAGTCTTTTGGTAATATTGCTGTTGAAGCTGCCACAAAGACTGGAGTTGGAAGAAAATATAACCAAGGCAATGCGTTTCAATTCCCGCGCTTCAGAAAACTCTGTCTGATAGTCTTTACCGTCTTCCAAAATCACTTTTAAGATATCATGTAAATGATGATAAAATGAGTGAATGCTGCCTATTATCCTCTCTGTCTTGTTAAGCTTCGCCATGGAGACCATCTTCATAGCAGAAGTGATCTTCCGCGTAGATTGCACGGAATGAATGCGGTTTTTTATTTCTTTCAGAGAGGACATTATTCAGAAAGACTCAGGATTACATCTGCTGCAAGCTGTTCGATAACAGCAATAATTTCATCATTAAAAATACCCTTGCGAATGGGGTTTAACACATTTTCCCTATGGAGAGATTCTAGCCTGGCCAAAAATTCTTTTTTGAAGGCATCTACTTTTTCCAAAGCAAGATCTTTCAATAAGCCTTTGGTGCCACAGTACAAGATGGCGATTTGCTTTTCAACTTCGAGGGGGGAGTGGACAGGTTGCACCAATAAACGTTCGTTTTTTCGACCTTTGTCTATGATCATGGCAGTGACTGCATCTAACTCACTACCGAACTGAGAGAAAGCCTCCAGTTCCCTGTATTGAGCCTGATCAATTTTCAGGGTACCGGCAATTTGTTTCATGGTTTTGATTTGTGCGTTACCACCGACGCGTGACACGGAAATTCCCACATTAATAGCCGGTCGGTTACCACTGATAAAGGCATCCACATCCAGGAAAATCTGACCGTCTGTAATGGAAATCACATTGGTGGGGATATAAGCTGAAATATCGCCGGCTTGTGTTTCGATGATGGGGAGGGCAGTCAGCGAGCCGCCGCCTTTAATCTTTCCCTTCAGACTTTCAGGTACATCATTCATTTGTTCAGCTACTTCCTGCTGATTGATGATCTTGGCCGCCCGTTCCAGGAGGCGCGAGTGCAGGTAGAAAATATCTCCCGGATAGGCTTCTCTTCCGGACGGACGTCGCAATATCAGTGAAACTTCACGGTATGCAACGGCTTGTTTTGACAGGTCATCGTAAACTACCAGAGCATGTCTGCCGGTATCACGGAAAAATTCACCTATGGCTGCACCTGCAAAAGGAGCATAGTATTGCATGGCCGCGGGGTCGGAAGCATTGGCTGCCACAATGATGGTGTATTCCAATGCCTTGTGTTTGCGGAGGGTCTCTACGATGGAAGCCACAGTTGAACCTTTTTGACCGACGGCCACATAGATGCAATATACAGGGTCACCTTCCTCGAAATTACGGCGTTGATTGATGATGGTGTCTATAGCAATGCTGGTTTTACCGGTTTGCCGGTCACCGATGATCAGTTCCCGCTGCCCGCGTCCGATGGGGATCATGGCATCAATGGCTGTAAGTCCGGTCTGCAAAGGTTGATTCACAGGTTGCCTGTAGATAACACCCGGCGCCTTGCGTTCAAAAGGCATTTCATAAAGTTCGCCCCTTATCTTTCCTTTTCCGTCCAGGGCTTCACCCAAGGGGTTGATAACCCTGCCCAACATTTCATCGCCTACCATGATGGAAGCAACTCTTTTGGTACGCATGGCGGTATCTCCTTCCTTAATCTCGGAAGACGATCCCAATAGCACGGCACCCACATTATCATCTTCCAGGTTCATGACGATGGCATGCATGCCGTTTTCAAACTGAAGCAGTTCACTTGCTTCTGCATTATGTAAACCGTACAAGCGTATCACACCATCGCCGACCTGCAACACCGTTCCTATTTCATCATACTTAGGGTCGGCATCTATACCGGCTAATTGCTTGCGCAATACCTGCGAGACTTCGCTTACATTTATTTTGTTAACCATATTAATTTTCGTTTCCGTTCAACATGTCTTTTCTCATTTGTTTTAATTGTCCCGACAATGTGGCATCCCATCGCAAATGATTCACCTCGATTTGAAAACCTCCTAATATTTCAGGACGGATATGTTTTTCCAATTCAACCGTCCCGCCTACTTGAGCTTCAATCAATTTGATAAAGCGCCGTTCCGTTTCTGCATCTATCGGAGCTGCCGTTATCAATTTGGTATGATTGATTTTGTTGTCTTCTCGGTAAAAATCTATATATTTCAACATTATCTGCTGAAGTAAGGATTCACGTTTGTTCTCCAACAACAGGTCCATAAAACGTTTTAAGGTGTCGCTCAACTCTTTTCCGGTCAGTTTCAGCATCAACTCACGCTTGTCTTCAACAGGCAATTTCGGGTTTCTCAGAGCCGGATTGACTTCCTTTGTCTTGTTTAAAACCAATACAATCACTTTGGCTTCTTCATATACCGCCTCTGCACTGTAGTTTTCGTTAGCAAACTCCAGCAAAGCTTTTGCATATCTTGCCGGTATCAATCCGATGCTCATGAGTGTTGAAAAATGTTTATGATTTATGGATGTTCATTTCGTCAATCAGTTGATTGATGACAGCTTCTTGTTCTGCCTGTTGATCTAAATTTTTGCGTAACAGTTTTTCGGCTATGTCAAAGGAGAGGTTGACCACTTCTTTTCTAATATCCCGAATAGCATCATCTTTTTCTGCTTCTATCTGTTTGCGGGCAAGATCAATCATTACATTGGCTTCTTTCCGGGCTTTATCCATCGCGTCGCGAATGATGGTTTCGCGGGATTCAACAGCTTCAGCTAAAATTTTAGCCTGTTCTTTTTTAGCCTGTTCGAGTATTTTTTCTCCGTCTGCTTTCACATTTTTGAGATCTTCCCGGGCTTGCCTGGCTGCTTCCAGGGACTCATTGATGTACTTATTCCTGTCTTCTACCCCTTTGATGATAGGGGGAAAAGCAAATTTAGTCAGGATAAGGATGACTATTCCGAATGCGATCGACATCCAGAAAACCAATCCCAGATCAGGTGTAAGTAACGACATGGCGAATGATTATAAAATAAATCCGGCAACAACGATGGCAAAGAGTGCAACACCTTCAATCAACGCAGCAGCGATAATCATGCTGATACGAATATCACCACCAGCTTCAGGCTGGCGGGCAATACCTTCCATAGCGGAAGATCCGATTTTACTGATGCCGAATCCGGCTGCTATAACTGTTATAGCAACAGTAAGAGCTTTTCCTAAAATACCGATGTCGGTAGCAACTTGTAATAAAATACTTAGTAACATAATTGTTTTTTATTTATTTGTTAGTAATTTGTTGAGTTTAGTATTTATGTTGATTCGAGAGATTTTTCGGTTTTTGGTGGTTTGACCCTTGCTCCATTGATGAATATGGCCGTGAAAATCGTAAACACATAAGCCTGGATATACGCCACCAGCATTTCTATGAAATAGATGAATATGATCAATACCACTGAAAAACCTGTCATGGATGAACTGAGGGCAGCCCCCATATGTGCCGTTATAAAAATTAAACTTACCAAACCTAGCACGATGGCATGTCCCGCCATAATGTTGGCAAAAAGACGGATCATCAGCGCAAAAGGCTTGGTGATTAAACCTACCAGCTCAATGATAATCATCAGGGGGAAGGGAAATTTCAACCAAACCGGCACATCGGGCCAAAAAATTCCTTTGTAATATTCCCTGGTTCCCGTCAGGTTTACAATTAAAAAAGTGGACAAAGCCAATGTAAGTGTAACGGCTATATTTCCGGTGACGTTTGCCCCTCCCGGGAAAATAGGCACCAACCCCAAAATATTATTGAAAAAAATAAAGAAAAACAGGGTTAGCAAATAATACCTATACTTCTTATAATCTTCTCCCACAACCGGTTTGATGACATCGTCATAAACGGATAATATAAAAACCTCCATAGCTCCAACCAGGCCTTTTTTAGGTTTGACGGGTTCGTTTTTGTAGGCGCGGGCAATGAACAGCATGAAGATAATTAACAAAAAAGAACCGATGAGCAGGGAAAGGGCGTTCTTGGTCAACGAAAGATCAATCGGTCGGATTTCGTTACCGCTTGCGTCTGTCTCCACTACTTTTCCCTTGTACTTCCCGGTTTTGCTGATGTAAAAACCTTTGTAACAACCGTTGTTTTGGTCAAACTTAGCAGAAGAGAAAAGCTGTGCTCCCGAGTTTTTACTGTACAATATGATGGGTAGAGGGATGCTGATCTTTTTATTCTTATAGGTGGCTATATGCCACTCGTAATCGTCTTTTAAGTGCTCAAGTATCAGTTCTTTAGCATCCAGTGGCGCAGCTTCCGGATTGGAACCTTCAGCTTGTGGAACAACTTCAGCCGACAAAGAGGTGCTCATTGCCAGGAACATCCATACGGATAAAAAATATTTAAGAGTCTTGTTGAACATTGTTCTTAATTTTTTTCTCTACCTGTATAAAACTCCACGTTTCGAAAGCAAGGTATGTCAGATAAAATACGACAAAAGTCAGGGCGAAGCCTTTTACATCTTCGGGCTTAACTATATACCAATACAACAGAAAGAAGGCACCTCCCAGGAAAATTTTGATAACGCGCACCAACGTGTATTTGTTAGCCCTCTTCCTGCCGTTATTTTTATGTGTGATCCCGTTTTTAGTAATCGTCAGAATAGACATTATACCGACAAATAAGAAGAATACAGGAATAGAGACATAACAAGTTGTGATGTCGTGTTTATACACAGCAACCACCAAAAAACACAAGATACCACCAACACCGGCTAAGATGGCAGTCAGGCAGAGCATGAGTTTTTTTCTGAGTTGTGTCATCACGAACGTTCGGAAGAAGTTAAACAAATGGTGATCACATCGAGATTCACCTTAATAAATCCACCGGAAATTTTCAATTTGTTTTCAGCTTGATTGTTTTTGTATTTAACAGTACCCTTTGTCAGGCTCGATACTATGGGAGCGTGATTTTTCAGGATGGTAAACGGTCCCTTGGTTCCCGGAACTGTCACAGATTCGACATCTCCGGAAAACAAAGTCTGTTCTACTGTTATAATTTCAAGATACATAAAATTCCTGTTGAAATTTTTGAGAGATTATTGATCCGTTTGCCTTAGTAAATCCTTGCCTTTCTCGATGGCTTCATCTATGGTTCCAACATTTAAAAATGCCATTTCCGGATATTCGTCCAACTCTCCATCCAATATCATTTTAAAACCGCGTATGGTTTCTTTGATGGGTACCATCGCTCCGGGCACGCCCGTAAACTGTTCAGCCATAAAGAACGGTTGCGACAGAAACCTCTGTACTTTCCGGGCACGTCTGACTATGGTCTTATCCTCATCTGACAGTTCTTCCATGCCTAAGATGGAGATAATATCCTGTAACTCCTTGTTTCTTTGTAATATTTGTTTGACACGTTGAGCCGTTTGGTAGTGTTCTTCTCCCAAAATCTCGGGACTCAAGATGCGGGATGATGATTCCAGGGGATCAACCGAAGGGAAAATACCTAATTCAAATATTTTACGGCTCAGGACAGTGGTTGCATCCAGGTGAGAGAACGTGGTTGCCGGTGCCGGGTCTGTCAAGTCGTCAGCAGGCACATAAATAGCCTGTACTGAAGTGATAGAACCGTATTTGGTAGAGGTGATGCGTTCCTGCATAGCTCCCATTTCTGTGGAAAGGGTAGGCTGATAACCTACAGCAGAAGGCATACGCCCCAACAGGGCAGAAACCTCTGAACCCGCCTGTGTAAAGCGGAAAATATTATCGATAAAGAAAAGGATGTCGTTTCCACCTCTTTTGTTTTTGTCTGTTCCGTCCCGGAACGATTCGGCAACCGTCAAGCCCGAAAGAGCGGCTGAAGCCCTGGCTCCGGGAGGCTCATTCATCTGTCCGAACAACAAGGTAGCTTGTGATTTCTTCAGCTCCTCATAATCTACTTTCGACAGATCCCAGTTACCCTCTTCCATACTTTTTTTGAATTCATCGCCATAGCGAATGACACCGGATTGGATCATCTCTCTGAGCAGATCATTGCCTTCCCGGGTACGTTCCCCCACACCGGCAAAAACCGAATAGCCACTGTGTGCCTTGGCTACGTTATTAATCAGTTCCTGGATTAGTACTGTTTTTCCAACTCCGGCTCCACCGAAAAGTCCGATTTTTCCACCTTTGGCGTAGGGACCCAGCAAGTCGATGACTTTAATGCCGGTAAAGAAAACTTCCGTAACTGTGGATAAGTCTTCAAATTTAGGGGCCGGTCTGTGGATGGAATATGCACCTTCACGACTCAGATCTTGCATGCCGTCTATGGGGTCTCCGATAACATTCATCAGTCTGCCTTTAACCTGTTCGCCCACGGGCACGGTAATGGTCCCACCATACGTACGTACAATCATACCTCTTTGTAAACCGTCGGTTGAATCCATGGAGACTGCCCGCACCGTGTTTTCTCCTATATGCTGTTGGACTTCAGCGTATAAAATCTGACCGTTTTTGCGCTTTATCAGTAAAGCATCATGAATAGCCGGCAGTTCCTCTTGTTTACTTGCATCCAGGTCAAAATAAACGTCCACTACCGGTCCAATAATTTGTGAAATAGTTCCTATTGATTTAATCATACTCAAACTGAGTTCTATATGAGTGAGCAACAATTCGCAAAAATACAAAAAAAAGAAGAGAGATTTGGAATAATACTAATAAAAAATACGATTCCAAATGAGGAATCGTATTTTATAGTATTTTCTCTGGGGCTGTCTCAAAAGCAACGCAGCAGTTGGACACTTCTAAGACGCCGCCATAAACTAATTTACACGGAAACGCTCCTCACCGGTTTTTAAGTACCGAACGATTTGGTTGGCTGCAGCAATTCCTGCATTGATATTTGCTTCTGCTGTTTGTGCACCCATTTTCTTCGGGGTAGAGAAATATCTTCCGGGGAATTTTTTACACATTTCCTCATGATTGTCAGGTTTGATGTCAGTCAGATATTTAATATCGGTGCGTTCTTGCATAAATTGCAGCATTTCTTCTTCATTGACAATTTCCTTCCTTGCGGTATTAACTACTATCGCACCTTTTGGAAGTAAATTCAATAGATCTCTGTTCACGGATCTTCTTGTTTCCGGTGTTGAAGGAACGTTGAGGGATAAAATCTCGGCTTTTTCATACAGTTCCTTGATGGAGTGCAAGGGCACCACATCATCTGCCGCAATTAATTCGTCACTACAAAGAGTGTCGTATGCATATATTTCCATGCCTATGCCTTTGGCTATACGAGCCACATTCCGGCCAATATTGCCGTATGCCTGTATTCCCAATTTTTTGCCTTTTAGCTCAATTCCAAAACTTCCGTCGTAAAAATTACGTGCTCCATAAATGAGTAACCCAAAAACCAATTCGGCAACTGCATTGGAGTTTTGTCCCGGCGTGTTCATGACACATACATCTGCAGCAGTTGCTGCTTTCAAATCGATGTTGTCATAACCTGCACCTGCGCGAACAACGATTTTTAAATTTTTTGCAGCAGCAATTATTTCCGCATCAATGATATCACTACGTACAATGATAGCTACGACATCAGATACAAGGTCAAGTATTTGTTTTTTTTCAGTGTAGTTTTCAAGTAAAACCAACTCGAAACCGGCAGCATCAAATACTTTTCTGATACCATCTATCGCTGTCTTTCCAAATGGTTTATCGGTAGCAACTAAAACTTTCATAAAAATTATTTATTAAAAGATTGTAAGTCGTCAATATAAGATTATTTTTTCAGAGTTTCAAATGCTTGCATGCAATCCACTAAAGCTTGTACGCTTTCGATGGGGAGTGCATTGTAAATAGATGCTCTGAAACCACCAACTGAGCGGTGTCCCTTAATGCCAACCATGCCGTGTTCAGAGGTGAACTTCAAAAATTCATCTTCTAAATGAGCATATTCGGGTTTCATTACAAAACATACGTTCATACGTGAACGGTCCTCTTTGACAGCTGTTCCTGTAAATAATGAGTTACGGTCAATTTCATCGTACAAAAGTGTAGCCTTTCGGATGTTTCGCTTTTCCATTTCCTTCAATCCTCCAATGGACTTAATCCAGTGCAAGGTCTCTAAAGCACTGTAAACAGGCAATACCGGCGGTGTGTTGAACATAGAGCCGTTATCGATATGGATCTTGTAATTCAACATGGAAGGAATATGACGCGTTACTTTGCCAAGTACTTCTTCTTTCACAATTACGAAAGCAAGGCCTGCAGGAGCGAGGTTTTTTTGTGCTCCTCCATAAATCAGTGCATATTTGGACACATCTATCGGTCGCGAAAAGATGTCAGATGACATGTCGGCTGCCAAGGGAACAGGAGAGTCAATGTCCTTTAATATTTCAGTTCCGAAAATGGTGTTGTTGGTGGTGATGTGAAAATAATCAGCATCAGCGGGAATCACGTAATCCTTGGGGATATAATTAAAGTTAGCTGCTTTTGAAGATGCTACTTCGACAACCTCACCAAAGCCTTTCGCTTCTTTTAAGGCTTTGCTTGCCCAGGTACCTGTATTCAGGTAAGCTGCTTTTGATTCCATTAAGTTGTACGGCACCATGCAAAATTGCATGCTGGCACCTCCTCCGAGGAATAAAACCGAATAACCTTCAGGAATGGACAAAATCTCTTTGAAGAGAGAAATTGCTTCATCTACCACTGCCTGAAAATCTTTGGAGCGGTGAGATATTTCTAATACCGATAACCCTGAGTTGTTAAAATTTAATACAGCCTGTGCTGTTTTTTCAATCACCTCGCGTGGCAAAATAGAAGGACCCGCATTAAAATTATGTTTTTTCATTTATAAAAAAATTACATTGAATTTCAGTTGAATCTTTACATTTTCGGGATAGTCAAGCACACAGATTAAGGCAGCTCCGACCTTTTTCGAGAGCAGATATTCCGACTAAATAGAGATTTTTTCTTTTTTATTGCTTTAGGGCACAAATGTAATACTTTTTTTGTTTTTCACCTTGAAATCTTACATATTTCTTTTTTTCTTGTGAAAAAACTGCAAAATAATTAAGTTCATCCTGAAAATTGGAATGGCGGCTTCTCATAAGTGCCCAACTGTTTTCGGGTTCCGTGGTCCGTGGTTCGGGTTCACGGAGTCAAAGTGTTGCAGGGTTAAATTGACCTTGACTGATGAGCAGAGCTTATTCAGACGGAAATTTTTTCCTTTTTTCTCTTGTCCAACCAATAAAATTTCTTACTTTTGCGTCTGCAAATTTGAAAAAATCTTTTGAAATGGACGAAGGCCCGTATCATAGTCAGCAAAATTTATTAATCCCCCTGTAAGGAGACGGATGTTTCCTTATAGTGTTAAATTGTAAGGAGACATCATCATGGTTGAACTCAAAACCGACTTTCAACATCTTATTGAAAATAAGGATTGGAAGGCATTAAAAGGAGCCCTGAATGCTTATGATTCCATCCAGATAGCCGAGTTGATCGAGGATTGCTCGGAAGGCGAAGAAATTATCTATTTCAGACTGCTCGGCCGAATGCAGGCTAAGGACGTGTTTCAACTGTTATCGCACGATATTCAGGAGCAAATCATTGAGGGCCTGGCCAATAATGTACAAACGCTTTCCAATTTGTTGAACGACATTGAACCTGACGACAGGACGGCTTTCTTTGAAGAACTTCCCGGAACGGTAACACAACGTCTCATGCAGTTGTTGTCGCCGGAAGAACGCAATATCACCACACAACTTTTAGGATATCCGGAAGATAGTATCGGCCGTTTGATGACTCCGGAATATGTGGCTGTGAAACCCCATTTCACCATTGAGCAAACTTTCAATCATATCCGAAAATTCGGCAGAGATTCTGAAACGCTGAATGTGATTTATGTTGTGAGTGATGACTGGAAGTTGGTCGATGATCTCAGGATCAAAGAAATTATCCTGGCTTATCCCACTAGAAAGATTGAAGATTTGACAGACAATCGCTTTGTAGCACTGAATGTGCTGGATGATCAGGAGACTGCCATCAGGGCTTTTAGCGATTACGACAGGGTGGCATTACCCGTTGTCGATGACGAGGGTATACTCCTGGGAATAGTGACGGTGGACGATATTATGGATGTGGTGGAAGAAGAATCAACCGAGGACTTCCACAAATTCGGGTCGTTCCAGTCGGCCATTACCAATCCTTTGAAAGAGAGGGTGATTGAACTGTACAAGAATCGCATTGTGTGGTTGGTAGCATTGGTCTTTGTCAATATTTTTTCGGGTGCTGCCATTGCAAGTTTTGGGGATACGATTTCTGCATACGTCTCTTTGGTTTTTTTCTTACCATTGCTGATCGGTAGCGGCGGAAACGCAGGCTCTCAATCTGCAACCTTGATGATCCGTTCGCTGGCAACGGGGGATGTTGAGCTTTCGGACTGGTATAAATTAATAGGCAAAGAATTGTTGGTGTCGCTTTTATTAGGTGTGACCATGGCTGTGGGGGTAGCCCTTATCGCCAGCATCCGGTCTCCGGAAATTATTTGGGTGGCGTCGCTGACTATGGTTTTGATCGTGGTGACCGGTAGCTTGATTGGTATGTTGCTGCCGTTTATTTTCACCACATTGAAACTTGACCCTGCCACAGCAAGTGCACCGCTGATCACATCCATTACGGATATATGCGGAGTGGTTATTTATTTTTCCGTCGCTTCCTGGTTGTTGTTTTGATGATGCAAATCAAAGGCGGTGTCTCATATTGTTCAACTGTTTTCGTGTTCCGGGTTCCGTGGTGCAGGGTGCGGGGTGAAAATTGACCTTGACTGATGAGCATAAAAAAGAAATATTAGTGAAATTCAAATTTAAAAGTAGGATTGATAAATATGTTGCCCTTTCAGGGCGCGCGGTATTTTGAGATCATTATTAACCCAGAGCGTTGCTCTGGGCTGACAAATCTTGCCCTTTCAGGGCGTAAATAATTGAAAAACAACAGAGTACGCCCCGAAGGGGCAATATATATCAGCCCAATGGCAACGCCTTGGGTTACCTTTCCTAACTACCAACTACCAACTACTATCTACCAACTACTTAACTTCAATAATCAGTTCTTTGTTCTCAGTTCAACAATTCAACAAAATTAAACATTGAACACTAAACACTAAACATTAAACATTAAACAATTTGTCTTTATTCTTTTGTCTTTACTCCTTGCTCTATCTCACCACCACCTTTTCAGCACCATTATTTACCTTAACCACATAGAAACCGTTTGCCAACGGTATTTGGTGGTTTCCTGCCGATAATGTTTTACCAAAAACTTCTACTCCTGCAAGCGTATAAACCGATACGGATGCTTGATGCGGAAGCACAACTTCTACACTGTTTTTACCTGCCACCAGTTCGATGCCTTGCTCTGCAAGCGATGCTGATATGCCTGTACTTCCATCCGGAATTATAGATATAGCTGTTTCTACCAACGCATCATCAAGTGCTACACCGTGAAGCGTTTCACTAAATGCCGCACCTGCAGGAGTAGCAATCTTACACCCTGTTAGCGTGAGGGATGCTAAATTATAAATTCCGTGTTTAGCAACATTTACTGTACTGTTTATAATGTTTAAATGCTGACTGTAGTCACCTCCTCTTATACCAAAATCGGTATTTATGGTACACCCGCCGGTAATGGTCAGTGTCATGTTTGGAAGTTGTAAAGCAATAGAAGCGTGAGTGTTCTTTTTTATGCTAAGCGTACCTGTGCCCTGTATGGTGGTGTTACTATATAGATCAATCCCTTGATAACTACTATTTTCTATCGTATTTGTTCCTTTCAGTTCAATAATCAATCCGTTAATGTTAGATTGAATTCCACGTCCAAAAGAACCGGCGGTATTATCTATCACGGCATTGTCTAACGTCAGTGTGAAAGAATCGGGGTTGTAGGTAATAGTACCGCTTTGGCACGGCAGGTTGTCCTTGTTGGTTGCTGTTACCTGCTCACCACGCACCCATAAACCGTAAGTTTGTGCCATAACACTTGTTGTTATTGCCAAGAGCGTAACGGCAATGGATAAAAGTAAAATTTTTTGTTTCATAATTCTGTTTTTTAAAAGTTAATAATTCAATGGATTTAAAATAGATATCCCCGCACCTGTATGGCACGAGGTAGTGGGTAAACTTACAGTTTTGTTAACAAACGTTAATGGGGGGGGGTAAAACCGCTACTGCCATTTCACAGTAAGGCACGGCACGGGTATTCCCGCAACAGTAATGTGTATATGTGTGGTTTTTCGGGTTCATTTTGAAAGTCAGACGACCCCTCAACATATGCCCATCAATTCAAGGGGATGTCTCAAAAGTAAACATTTAACCACTTATAAGACACCGCCTATCCTACGTAAAAATAAAGTATAACTACTCCACAAACTTGTTGATGATGACGTGGACTAAAATGCCGACAACCATCAAGACAGCAGATACAATCAACAAGGTGTTTTCAGGTGTTGTATTAAAATAATACACTACCAGCAAAGCAGTACCAATCAATAAAATAATGGGACCCAAGTATTTCAGGAGGGTTTTCAGGATTTTCATTGGAATCTGTATTTAATTTTTTTTCTTTGCAAATTAAGTGATTTTTTGTCGGGTAATAAAATTTTCAAAGAAATTCTTTTAAATTTGCATGGGAGAAAAAAGATTGGTATAATTAACAGACTCATTTTTTGGGTACACCAACAGTAACTGCCAACAATATTGAAGCATACAACATGTCTAAAGAAATTGCCACAACCCCTTTGATGAAACAGTATTTCGATATTAAGTCGAAACACCCGGATGCCATTTTGTTGTTTCGTTGTGGTGATTTTTATGAAACATTTTCCGAAGATGCCATCATTGCTTCCGAGATTTTAGGCATTACTTTAACACGCCGGGCTAACGGTGCCGCAAAATCCGTAGAATTGGCAGGATTTCCCCACCATGCCCTGGACACTTATCTGCCCAAATTGGTGCGTGCCGGCAAGCGAGTAGCCATTTGCGAACAACTGGAAGATCCTAAGCTGACCAAAAAGCTGGTTAAAAGAGGCGTTACGGAACTGGTTACCCCTGGCGTATCTTATAGTGACACCACCTTAAACCACAAAGAAAATAATTTCCTGGCTTCGGTATATTTCGATAAAAAAATGGTAGGTGTAGCCTTTTTGGACATCTCCACCGGAGAATTTCTGGTTGCTGAAGGAACAGCTGAATATGTGGACAAATTGCTGAATAATTTCGGTCCGAAAGAAGTTTTATACGACAGAAACAAAAAACATTTGTTCACCGAAAGTTTCGGTACTAATTTTTACACCTATGGCCTGGAGGACTGGGTGTTCACGCCGGTAACTGCTGAAGAAAGGCTGCTCAAGCAATTTGAAACCCACACGCTGAAAGGCTTTGGCGTTGAAAATTTACCTTTTGCCATAGTAGCTGCTGGTGCAATTCTGCATTATTTAGACATTACGCTGCATCAGCAAACCGGACACATCACGCACTTGTCGCGCATAGAAGAAGAACGTTATGTGTGGTTAGACCGCTTTACTGTCAAGAACTTAGAGCTTTTTAGTTCCATACATGAGGGTGCTAAAACTCTGGTGCAGGTATTGGATAAAACCATTTCTCCCATGGGTGCCCGCATGATGAAACGCTGGATTGCATTTCCGCTTAAGGATGTGCAACCTGTACAAGAACGGTTGGGTGTGGTTGAGTATTTTTTCAAACATCCCGAGGTTAAAGATGCTTTGGTGCAAAATATATCCTTGATCGGTGACTTGGAAAGGATCATTTCCAAAGTAGCCGTTGAGAGGATTAACCCAAGAGAAGTGGTGCAACTTAAAGTAGCCTTAAAGGCCATAGAGCCTATTAAACAATTGTGCTCTCAGGCCGACAATCCTGCCTTGAACCGGATAGCAGATCAATTGAATCCTTGTCAGGTTATTTCTGAAAAAATAGAACGGGAAATTCATGCTGATCCGCCAACAATGATCAACCGGGGGAATGTTATTCGGGAAGGTGTCGATGCCGAATTGGATGAATTGAGGGATTTGGCCCATTCAGGAAAAGAATATCTGCAAAAAATACAGGAAAGAGAAAGTAAACTTACCGGTATTCCAAGCTTAAAGGTCAACTTTAACAATGTATTCGGTTATTATATTGAAGTCAGAAATACCCATAAGGACAAGGTCCCTGCCGACTGGGTACGCAAGCAGACTTTGGTGAGTGCGGAGCGGTACATCACCCGGGAATTGAAAGAGTATGAAGAGAAAATCCTGGGAGCTGAAGAAAAAATCCTGCAGATTGAAACCAGGTTGTTCAACGAACTGGTGTTGAGCCTGGTTGATTACATCACAGCCATTCAGTTGAATGCCAATTTAATTTCTCAGTTAGACTGCCTGCTTTCTTTTGCAAAAGTATCAGCAGAGAACAAATACATCCGCCCGGATATTAACGACAGCGATGTGATTGACATCAAACAGGGAAGGCATCCTGTGATTGAGCAGCAGTTGCCTGTGGGTGAGTCATATATTGCCAACGATGTACATCTTGACAGCAGCAGTCAGCAAATTATTATCGTTACCGGTCCGAATATGTCGGGAAAATCCGCCTTGCTGCGCCAAACGGCCCTGATAACCCTGATGGCTCAGATTGGCTGCTTTGTTCCGGCAGAGAGTGCAAGCATCGGACTTGTGGATAAGATTTTTACACGTGTAGGCGCCAGCGACAACATCTCTCAGGGTGAGTCTACTTTTATGGTAGAAATGAACGAGGCTGCCAGTATTTTAAATAATCTCTCGGACAGAAGTCTGATACTTTTTGATGAATTGGGCAGGGGTACCTCTACTTATGATGGTATTTCCATTGCCTGGGCAATTGTGGAACATATCCATGAACACCCGCAAGCCAGGGCGAAAACCCTCTTTGCTACCCATTATCATGAACTGAATGAGATGGAAAAATCTTTTAGCCGCATCAAAAACTACAATGTGTCGGTGAAAGAAATTGATAAAAAGATCATTTTCCTGAGGAAACTGGAGCGTGGTGGAAGCGAGCATAGTTTCGGTATCCATGTGGCCAAGATGGCGGGTATGCCACAAAGCATTGTCAAAAGAGCTGACCAGATACTCAAGCAGTTAGAAGCGGATAACAGACAAGGCGAAATTGCTAAGCCGATAGGGGAAATTGCCGGTCAGCGCGAAGGCATGCAACTCAGCTTCTTCCAATTAGACGACCCTGTTTTGGAGCAAATCCGCGATGAAATTAAAAACCTGAACATCAACAACCTGACTCCCGTTGAAGCTTTAAATAAATTGAATGAGATTAAGCGCATCATCAAAGCTAAATAGAGATATTCGTTTCATTCAATCAAAAGCAGAATTGATAAATATGTTGGAGCTATCTTATTTTAAATCCATTTAATAACTAACAAAAAAATGAAAATCATGAAAAGAAAAATTACATTATTTATCCTTGCTGCCCTTCTGTTGTGGACGGCAAGTGCGGTACAGGCACAGGTATCGGTATCGGTAAGTACTTACGCCGGTAGTACGTATGGATATACAGACGGCAACTTATTGGACGCTCAGTTCAACCAACCGCAAGCTCTCCTTTTTGACGAAAGCGGTAATCTCTATGTGGCAGAATACAACAACGAAGCTGTACGGAAAATAACCCCCAGCGGCACGGTAAGTACTCTTACAGCCCAAAAAATTTATTGGCCCTATCAAATGACATTGGCAGACGGTAAACTCTATGTGATGGAGCGTTGGGGTTCACTTGATGCTTCTCGAATAAAGCAGGTTGATATGACAACAGGTGCAGTAACAACCACGAGCTATGGTAACTATAATTATAGTCTTGGCTTATGTAGCGATGCAGCAGGAAATTTATATGTAAGTGATTACCATTCAATATATAAAGTGCCAACCGATACCAGGCAAAAAACATTGCTTGCGGGCGGTGGTTCTGAAAGCGGCTTTACAAATGGAACAGGTAGCGAAGCTCGGTTTAATTATCCCGGACATATAGCGATAGATGCCTCCGGTAATATCTATGTGGCAGATTCAGAAAACCATGCCATTCGGAAAATAACCCCTGCCGGTGTAGTAACCACTATAGCAGGTGGTACCGAAGGGAGTGCAGACGGCACGGGAACGGCAGCAAGTTTCAATGGTCCCATGGGGATAGCTATTGGTCCCGACGGACATTTATATATCGGTGAATGGGGTAATCATACCATACGTAAAATAACCTTGCCGGACGGTGTGGTTACCACCATTGCCGGCATAGCGGGGACAAGCGGTAAAGCCAACGGCAGCGGAGCAAGTGCTACATTTTATCGGCCCATTGGATTGGCGTTTGATGCATCCGGTAATCTGTATGTAGCTGATCATAGCAATCACCAGATCCGTAAGATAACGTTTACTATTACCGGCGTAGCAGATGCTGCCGCGGATAAAGAATATAACCTTACAGCAAGAAAAGGGGAGATAGCTATTAGCTCGCCAGGTAAGATAAATGTGCAGGTCTATTCGCTTACAGGAGCAGCCATCTATAGCAGCACGCTGTCCGCAGGAAGTCATACTATACCTATGAAACAGGGTGTATATATGGTAAAAGTAAATGGTGAAGTTGAGAAAGTGGTGGTGAGGTAGATAGAGCAAAGAGTAAAGACAAAAGAACAAAGACATAAAGATTTCGGGACAAAAGCGCAAACCATTCAAAATAAATTCGGTTTGCGTTTTTGTGCTTCTTCGTAAGAGAGCAAATTTGTTTTCGCTATTTGTTTTTCTCTCAATTGCTTGTATTCATCAGCTATTTCAGCGGTAAATGAAGCATAAGTATCGGGATTGGTCAGCTGAACAACTATCTGCGTATTGACTGATGCATCTTTCGAATAGATTACCGGTCCGCTGTAATTGGGTGCAATTTTTACTGCCGTATGTATTTTGGAAGTGGTTGCTCCACCAATCAGCAAAGGTATTTTTAATCCGGCCTTTTCCATTTCGGAAGCCACTACGGTCATCTCCTCCAAAGAAGGTGTGATCAGACCGCTGACTGCCACAACGTCTACGTCTTCTTTAATGGCTGCTTCAATAAGTGTCTCGGCAGGAACCATTACCCCTAAATCAATGACTTCGTAGTTGTTGCACCTTAACACCACTGCTACGATGCTTTTTCCTATGTCGTGCACATCACCTTTTACGGTGGCAATCAGGACTTTTCCGGCATATGCGCTTTCCCCGGGTGTCTTTTCTGCTTCTATATAGGGTTGCAGAAAGGCTACGGCTCTTTTCATGGTGCGGGCGGTTTTTACCACTTGCGGCAGAAACATCTTACCTGAGCCAAACAATTCACCCACTGTATTCATCCCGCTCATCAGGGGTTGCTCGATGATGTCCAATGCCGTATCGTATAGCTGAAGAGCTTCCGTTAAATCTTCTTCCAAATAATCGCTGATGCCTTTGATAAGGGCATATTCCAAACGACCTTGTAAATCACGTGTACGCCATTCGTCCTCTTTTTTACCTTTTGCACCTTCTCCTGAAGCTTCTGATTTTATTTTTTCTGCATAGGCTATCATGCGTTCCGTGGCATCGGGACGGCGGTTCAATACGATGTCCTCAACATATTCCAACAGCTCTTTGGGAATTTCCTCATAAATCTGTAACATACCGGCATTCACAATTCCCATATCAAGACCAGCTCGGATCGCATGGTAGAGGAAAACCGAATGAATAGCCTCGCGCACAATATTGTTGCCGCGGAAGGAAAAAGACAGGTTGCTGATGCCGCCACTGACCCGTGCAAAAGGTAAATTTGACTTTATCCAACGAATGGTTTCAATAAAATCAACAGCGTAATTATTATGTTCTTCCATGCCGGTGGCAATGGGTAACACATTCGGGTCGAAGATAATATCGCTTGGAGGGAAACCCGCTTTTTCAGTCAATAGTTTGTAAGAACGCTCGCAAATTTCAATCCTCCTTGCCAGGGTATCTGCCTGCCCGACTTCATCAAAAGCCATGACCACTACGGCTGCACCATAGGCACGGATCTTTTTGGCTTTTTCAATAAAATCTGCTTCACCTTCTTTCAGACTGATGGAGTTGACCACACATTTGCCTTGCACGCACTTCAATCCGGCTTCTATTACTTCCCATTTAGATGAATCAATCATAATAGGAACCTTGGATATTTCCGGTTCAGATACGACGTAGTTGAGGAATGTAGTCATTTCCTGCACGGCATCCAACATCGCATCATCCATGTTGATGTCTAAGATCTGGGCACCGTCTGATACCTGTTGGCGCGCAATGGATAAAGCCTCCTCGTATTTCTTCTCATTGATTAAGCGCAAGAACTTCCTGGAACCGGCAACATTGCATCTTTCACCTATGTTTACAAACAACGAATCTTCTTTGATTGCCAGAAGCTCCAAACCCGAAAGGTACAAGGTTCCTTCATCTTCTTGCTTGTCGTTCGGGGTGCGCAAATCAGCAAATTTTACCATTTGCGCAAAGGCAGCAATGTGTTCGGGGGTAGTTCCGCAGCAACCGCCAATGATATTTACCAGGCCTTCGTCTATAAACTCCTGGACTTGCGCTGCCATGGTTTCCGGACTTTCATCGTATTCGCCAAACTGATTGGGCAAACCGGCATTGGGATATACGCTGATGTAGTGCGGACTGTATTTGGCGATTTCTTGCAAATAGGGCTTTAAATCCTTGGCTCCAAAAGAACAATTTAATCCTATGGACAAGATGTCCGCATGCTCTACAGAAGCAAGAAAGGCGCGTATGGTCTGTCCCGATAAAGTCCTGCCACTTTTATCCGTAACGGTTACAGATATCATCAACTCTACTTTTTTACCTGCCTCTGCCATGGCTTCATGGGCAGCAAAAATCGCAGCCTTGGCATTCAAGGTATCAAAAATAGTTTCAATCAAAAGTGCATCCACACCACCCTCAATCAAAGCGAGCATTTGTTCCTTGTAGGCAACCACCAATTGATCAAAGGTGATAGCCCTGAAAGCGGGATTGTTCACGTCCGGAGACAGAGAGGCAGTCTTGTTGGTCGGGCCGACAGACCCTGCTACAAATCTGGGTTTGTCAGGTGTCTTTGCCGTATATACATCTGCCGCCTTCCTTGCCAAACGCGCTGCTTCCAGGTTGATTTCCCTGACATGTGCTTGCATGCCGTAATCTTCCATGGAGACGGACTGGGCATTGAAGGTGTTGGTTTCAATGATGTCGGCACCGGCTTCCAGATACTGACAATGAATGTTGTAGATTATCTCCGGCTGTGTCAGCACCAACAGATCATTATTCCCCTTTTGAGGAATGGCCGCTTCCGCAAATCGGTTTCCCCGATAATCAGCCTCCTTCAACTTATACTGCTGGATCATGGTACCCATGGCACCATCCAGGACCAATATGCGATGTTGTAGCAGATGAATCATTTTTTAAAGCAGGAGATCGAAGTGGACTGTTAGCCTGGGATTATATTTTCAGTAACTTTTTCCCCGTCATTTCTTTCGGTTGAGGTATATCCAAAATTTGACAAATAGAAGGTGCCACGTCAGCTAAGATGCCACTTTCCACCGAAGCATCCAGACGTTGGGTAACGTATATGAAGGGCACAGGGTTCAGTGAGTGGGCTGTGTTAGGTGAACCATCAGGGTTGAGTGCGTTGTCAGCATTCCCATGGTCGGCAATGATGATTACCTCATAATCATTGGCAACCGCTGCTTCTACTGCTCTCCCTACGCATTCATCCACTGTTTTAACAGCCTTTACAATGGCTTCATACACGCCGGTATGTCCCACCATATCGCCGTTGGCGTAGTTCAGACAAATAAAGTCAAATTTCTTTTTATTGAGTTCAGCTACCAAAGCATCGGTGATTCCGTAAGCCGACATTTCCGGTTGTAAATCGTATGTAGCCACTTTCGGAGAAGGGATCAATATTCGCTCTTCACCTTTAAATTCAGCTTCTCGTCCACCGGAAAAGAAAAAGGTTACATGCGGAAATTTTTCAGTCTCGGCAATGCGCAATTGCTTCATACCCAAATCTGAAAGATATTCTCCCAAGGTATTGTCAACATTGCTTTTTTCAAACAGGATATGCAAGCCCTTGAAAGAAGAATCATAAGGCGTCATGGTGTAGTACTCCAAAGGGATGGTTTTCGTACCATGATCCGGCATATCTTCCTGCGTAAGCATGATGGTGAGTTCCTTTGCGCGGTCGTTGCGGAAGTTGAAGAATACGACCACATCACCTTCTTCAATAGTAGCCAATGGCTTGTTGTTGCTATCCGTAATGACAATCGGTTTGATAAACTCATCGGTGACGTCATCTGCATAAGAAGCTTTCACGGCTTCAACCGCATCCGTATAGGGAGTGCCTTTACCATTTACCAATAAATCATAAGCCAATTTCACCCTTTCCCATCTTTTATCGCGGTCCATGGCGTAGTAACGACCAATCACCGAAGCAATTTTCCCGCTGGAGTTTCGCATGTGCTTTTCCAACTGTTCCAGATAGCCTGCACCACTTCTGGGGTCGGTGTCGCGGCCGTCCATAAAACAGTGTACATAAGCCTTATCGATACCATACACCTTAGCTATATCCAATAATTTAAAGAGATGATCCATGGAGGAATGTACCCCGCCATCGGAAACCAATCCCAGGAAATGCATCTTTTTATTATTCTTTTTGGCATACGTATAAGCATTGATGATGGCTTTATTTTTAAGTATGCTGTTATCGCGACAGGCAATATTGATTTTTACCAAATCCTGGTACACTACACGTCCTGCTCCTATATTCAGGTGTCCCACCTCTGAATTGCCCATTTGTCCATCAGGTAATCCCACATTTTCGCCGGAGGCATGCAGAAAAGAATTAGGATAAGTGGTAAGTAATTTATCCCAGTTAGGAGTTGGGGTAGAGGCTATTACGTCACCTTTGGAACCATCGCCTATTCCCCAACCATCGAGAATCATCAATAAAGTTTTTTTCTTCATATTGTTTTGAATAAATTAATTTTATACTGAATTGAGGTGCAAATTTAATGGAAAAAATTGGATTTTGAGTAGGATGTGTTAGAAGTTGGTTAGATTGGTACGGATATTAAAAAGAGGGGTTTCTAAACGTTTTTAGATACCCCTCTGCTTGCAAAAGTAAAAAACAAATCTTTATTTAATCTCACCCTCACGAACAAAACTGCTTATCTTATTTTTAATCGCATATCCAGGAACATCTGAGCTTGTACCTGTGTCATAGTGATAAGTCCGATTAAACAACTGATTTTCCGTTTGAAAAGGTTTTTTAACGTGAATAACAAGATTCACTGAGTCAACTGATTCTGATTGTAAACTACTAATGTCAAAAGAAGCGACACCCCATCGTCTGTGGAATGCTTCATCGCCGTTTGCGTTATGTCTGAATTCCAAATGAATTTTGTTGTCATCATATACCTTGGCAGAATCATACACCAAATTGATATAATGTGGTATCGAAGCTAAATATGTGAAATATTCAAAATAAACATTCAAATATTTACTTCCAATCCAAATACTTACAGCATCAACCGGATCATTTCCAATACTGTCCTGAGTTTCAGGTGTAATTTGAAAAATTTCTTTGGTCAGTACCTTATATGCCTCTGTTACCCGAATATCGTAATCGTATACGCCGGTATCAGTTTTATCTGACAGGATATTGTAATAGATCAATAAGCGCTGTCCGTCATCAGGTTTGAAGTTTTGCGTATATCCCTCTTCAAGCCAAAGCAGTTTATTATCGTCTCTGCGCATAAAAAACTGATTTTTTGCCTGGGGATTTTCTACCGTCACCAAATCACCATGGAGCTGAAGTTCAGGCTCTTCGTCGTCTTTAAGACAACCGGTTGTCAATAGTCCGGCAAACACAAAAATCAATAGTTGTTTTAGAAAATTCGGCATAAATTATTATTTGGATCAAAGACAAACAGTAGATGAGATAGCCAACGGAAATGTTGCAAGGGAGAAATAACAACATGCCTAAATTAACGATTTTTTATGTTTATGTTTGGTACTTTTGAGACACCGCCGCTTCAGCAGGAATAAAATATAATTGTGATATGCATTTTTGCCGTCATTATTGATTTCGGCTAAGTCAATTTACTTCTTCTCCAAAGTTTTTGATACAAAAAAGACGTGGGTTGTATTGAAATAACAGGCAGGCACAAAAAAGTTATTATACTCGATTATAGAATGGTTGTGTATGTTGTATCTGTCTCTGAAACAGGGCATTGCGCTAAAAAAACAAAGCGAGACTTTTTGCAAAGTCTCGCCCTATAGGTAGGCATTAGTTCTCTTTAAGGCCGTAAAAAAGATTGTGTTGTTTAGTTAACACTTGCAAAGAAAGACTGAATTTAGATTCAAAACAAATCAAAAAATATGTTTTATAACAGTTTTAGCGACTTGATGTTCAAATTTTGTTCTTTCACCTGAAAAAATGCTAATAATAAAATTCTACAAAAAGCAGTATCTTTGTTCGGTGAATAATTTTGCAATGATAAGGAATATTTCTGTATTACTATGCATCATCCTGATGTGTGCTTGTAAAAATTCAGCTCAATCTGCTGCTTCAAATGAATCGGCGACGGAAGTGCCCTTGTTTTCGTCTGATTCAGCTTATGGGTATATCCAAAAGCAGGTGGATTTTGGTCCCAGGGTGCCGAATACAGCCGCTCATCGTCATTGCGCCGATTATTTGGTGACTACCTTGCAGAGATTTGGTGCGACCGTTATCAGTCAAAAAGTAAAATTGACTGCTTTTAACGGAGATAAATTGGACGCTCACAATATTATTGCATCCTTTTCTCCCGAAAAAACAAATAGGATTTTACTTTTTGCGCATTGGGATTCCCGTCCTTGGTCTGATCATGATCCGGATCCGAAAAATTTTCACCAGGCTGTATTGGGTGCAAATGACGGAGCCAGCGGGGTCGGTGTATTATTGGAAATAGCCCGCCAAATTAGTCTTGATCCTCCGCAGGTAGGTGTTGATATTATATTTTTTGATGCAGAGGATTATGGTGCACCGGAAAATCATCATACTTATGTGGCTGATTCCTGGTGTCTCGGGTCTCAATATTGGGCAAGGAACCTCCATGCAAAACCTTACAATCCGAAATATGGGATCTTGTTGGATATGGTGGGAGCAAAGGATGCTAAATTTTACCGCGAACAGATATCTGAAAGCTATGCCCGTTTTTTAGTGGATAAAATCTGGAATACCGCCCAAAACCTGGGTTTTGATAAGTATTTCATCAATGCCGCAGGAGGCATCATCACCGATGATCATCTGTACGTCAATCAAATAGCCGGTATTCCCAGTGCCAATATTATTCAATATGATCCGCGTTCTGCTCATGGCTTTGGAGATTATTGGCATACAGTCAACGATGATATGAGCAATATTAGCAAAGAAACGTTGTTTGCAGTTGGTACAACCCTATTGCATATAATTTACAATGAGTAGGATGATAGTATGATGAAACAGCCATTTGAGAAAATTTTCAAACACAAGGAAATGATTAATGGCGTGTTCCATGTGACCTTAGTGTAAAAAATAAACACATGAAATATAAGAAGATAGCCATAAAAATCGGGAGCAATGTCCTGACTAAAGCTGATGGCACTATCGACACTGATAGTTTGTCGAACCTGGTGGACCAGATCGCAGTACTTTATAAAAAAGGGATTGAGATTGTTTTGATCTCTTCCGGTGCGGTGGCTTCCGGCAGAAGTATATTAAATGTATCCAAAAAGATGGACGTGGTGGATCAGCGGCAACTCTTTTCGGCCGTTGGTCAGGCAAGGCTGATCAATCATTACTGGGATATGTTTAAGAAACATGGCATTACGGTCGGGCAGGTTTTGACGATGAAAGAAAATTTCAGCAGTCGCCGGCATTATTTAAACCAGCGCAATTGCATGCGGGTAATGCTTGATAATCAGGTACTCCCCATTGTGAATGAAAATGATACGGTGTCCATCTCGGAGTTGATGTTTACTGATAATGATGAATTGTCAGGCTTGATTGCCTCCATGATGGGCATGGAAGCACTCATTATATTGAGCAATATAGATGGTATTTACAAAGGATCTCCCGATGATCCGGGGTCTGAAGTGATCAGGAAAATTCATAAAAAAGATAATATTGCAGAGTATATTCGGACCTCCAAATCGGCTTTTGGGCGGGGAGGCATGAACACCAAAGCTGCTATTGCCCGAAAAATTGCCGACGAAGGCATTGAGGTTTATATTGCCAACGGCAGACAAAAAAACATCCTGACTCGTTTGATGGATAAAAAAGAGGATGTGGTTTGCACCCATTTCATCGCTTCGAAGGATGCGGTCTCCTCTGTAAAAAAATGGATTGCGCACAGTGAGGATTTTGTAAAGGGAAAAATTTCTGTAAATGCCAATGCTGCAAAGGCTCTGATGGGAGATAAAGCCGTTAGTTTGCTTCCCGTGGGGGTGACTTCAATTGCGGGAGAATTTGAAAAAGATGATATTGTAAAAATTGTGGATGAGAAAGGAAAAAATTTAGGCATAGGCAAGGTGCAGTATAACAGTTCCAAAGCCCGTGAACTAATTGGATTGAAGAATCAAAAACCCATTGTTCATTATGATTATTTGTATTTGGAATGATCATCATGGTTACTTTCGATGTTCCGGGTATCAATCAAGATTCTTATGTGATTTTATAGGCTTCAAAGTTTTAAAATATAAATTATGAGTTGGAAATTAAATGCATTACATGCTTCACGTACTTTAAATTTGGTGGATGACAACACCATCAATGCAGTGTTAAATGAAATAGCGCAGGAAGCCATTGCGCAGTCTGAGTACATCTTGCATGAAAATGCAAAAGACCTGGCATTGATGGATCCGTCAAATCCTTTGTATGACCGGCTGCTTTTGACCAAAGAGCGCATAGAAGGCATTGCTTCCGACATACGTAATGTGGCAACCTTACCATCTCCGCTCGGAAAAGTTTTGATGGAAACCGAGCGCCCCAATGGCATGAGAATCTCCAAGGTCAGTGTACCCTTTGGGGTAATAGGCATCATCTATGAAGCCCGTCCCAACGTTAGTTTCGACGTATTTTCTTTGTGTTTTAAATCCGGGAATGCTTGTGTGTTGAAAGGTGGTACCGATGCCCATCATTCCAATACAGCCATTGTTACATTGATACAAGCTGTATTGAAAAAGCATGGTTTGGATCAGAATATTGTAACCTTACTTCCCGCCGGAAGAGAAGCCACAGCCGATTTGATGGATGCAGTCGGCTATGTGGATCTGATCATTCCGCGTGGCGGAAAAGGGTTGATAGATTATGTACGCAATCATTCCAAGATTCCTGTCATTGAAACCGGTGCAGGGATCTGTCATACCTATTTCGATGCGTATGCAGATATAGAAAAGGGCAAGTCTGTTATTTTCAATGCCAAGACAAGGAGAGTCAGCGTTTGCAATGCCTTGGATTGCCTGGTGATCCACCAGGATAGATTATCTGACCTTCCTGTCTTGTGTGAGCAGTTGGCTGAAAAGAAAGTCATCATTTATGCTGACGAACCGGCTTTTCAGGTGTTGCGTGATAAATATCCCTTTTTGGAACGGGCACAAGCTTCAAGTTACGGCACCGAATTTTTAGATTATAAAATGTCCATAAAAACAGTTTCGTCCATCGGGGAAGCCATAGAACACATTTCATTGTACAGTTCCAAACACAGCGAATGCATCATCAGTGAAAATGAGCAAAATATCGCACTTTTTGATAAAATGGTGGATGCTGCTTGTGTTTATACCAATGTTTCAACAGCCTTTACGGATGGGGCACAATTTGGATTGGGAGCCGAAATTGGCATCAGTACGCAGAAAATGCATGCCCGTGGTCCCATGGCATTGGAGGAACTTTGCTCTTACAAGTGGATCATCAAGGGGGAAGGGCAGGTACGACCAAAATAGTGAAGCTTCTGTCGGTACTTTATAAGCACCTAATTGTTTTCGAGTTCCGGGGTGCGAGTTTTGAGTTCTGAGTTTTGAGTCCGTGTTCTGTACTCTGTACTCTGTGCTCTGTGCTCCGTGTTCCGAGATGGTTGAATACTTGCTTTGATACAGCTCCATTTAAAATATTTTACAAAAATTTTGCACACGTAAAATAATTTGTTTTCCTTTGTGCCTGAGAATCATGCGTAAATCAGTCGCATAGGTTATAGCGGACTCCTCTCCTTTTAGGCGGCAGGCTTTGTTTTAACCCAACACTTTCGTTTATGCTGTTCTTAAAAGGTTTATTTTATTCATTTTTTTATTTTTTCTATGAACATTTACGTGGGTAACTTAAGTTACAGAGTCCGTGAAAATGATTTGCAAGGAGTTATGGCCGAATATGGTGAAGTAACTTCATGTAAAATAATCAGGGATCGTGAAACAAACAAATCGAAGGGTTATGCTTTCGTTGAAATGGATGATGCAGGAGCATTAAAAGCCATTGAAGAATTAAACGGAGCAGAATTGGATGGCCGTACCATGGTAGTTAAGGAGGCCAAACCTAAAGCTTAACACCCTGTCAGATCAGAAACTAAACTTCTGTTGTCTTCTTGATGACAGGAGTTTTTTTAATTATAACAATATCATCTGTCACATGAAGATTAAAGGTGCTTTCAGTCATTCCAAAACAGGATCAAGAATTATTCAGCTAATAGGTGTTGCTTTGTTTTTTATGCTGGTTTTTTCCTTGTTGTCGGTATGGATTACCAAGGGAGATTTTTCCGATATCAAAGCCTTAAAGTTAGCTCAGTTTTTTCAGTCATTGGGGTTGTTTGTCATACCGCCCTTTATCTTAGCATATCTCTGGAGTGAAGAACCATTGGGCTATCTTCGGATAAACCGTAACCCTTCAGGGGAATATGTCCTGTTTGCCGTCATCGTTATGTTGGTTGCTATTCCTGCCATCAACTTGTTGGGTGAGTTGAATCACGCGATTCCGTTTCCCGACTCCCTTTCTTCTCTGGAGAATTATTTAGTCGATATGGAAAAAAGGGCGGAAGATTTAACGATCAGGATGTTGGATGTAAATAGTGTAGGTGGATTATTGGTAAATATCGGATTGATAGCCATCATACCGGCAGTCGGTGAAGAACTCTTTTTCAGGGGAATTATTCAGCAGGTATTACAAACAAATCTTAAATCACATGCGGCAGTTTGGATTACAGCCATCATCTTCAGTACCATCCATTTTCAGTTTTTTGGCTTTATTCCCCGCGTGTTGATGGGTGCTTTTTTGGGGTATTTGCTGGTGTGGACCAAAAACATGTGGGTTCCCATCATTGCACATTTCGCTAACAATGCCACCGCCGTACTCTTCTATTATTTCAAAGGAGAAGGAAATACTTTTGATATTGACAACATCGGTAAATCAGACACTTATCTGATTGGAATAATAAGTTTGATTGCAGTGTTGTTGTTGATATATTTATTCAGAAAGAGACAAATGGCTTCTGAAGCAATGGAGTAGGAGGGGTATTCGTTAAAAGTGATTATCATTCTTCATTTTTTTGTCTTGATACAAAAAAATGAAGCAAAAAAAATCAAGACTGCGCCCGCTTCGCTCGATCTGTGTGAATCCGCTCAATCTGCATCATTCGTGTGCTACTTTTTCGAAGTCGCTATGTGAACTTCGTAGAAGTTCCACGTGCATAACCCCCAATTTTAATTGGGGGCAAATGAACCCACGACTACCTAAACGCTGTAGGCGTTTAACAATATAGCTTCAGTGAAACTCTTACAGAGTTTTATTATCATTTTCTACTCTTGCCCCCGGATGAATCCGGGGGTTATTCACGGGCTTGTCCTACGGACAATTATTAGTTGGCAAACGGTAATAAAATATTAATTGATTTTCGGTTATGTTTAGAATCTCAAAATAATTTCATACGTTTGTGTCATCGTTGATACCATGATTTTTAGGAGACCCTTATTTTCAGTATAAACCATATAAACCACGTTGGTTTTTTCAATTTGGTTGGTAAAAAATAAAACCATGAAACCGACACGATTAAAATAATCATTATTTTGTGTGTTAGATGATTATTTTAATCGTCAAAGGTTCCATCTGACAACTAAAAATAATAAATAAACAGATGAAAAGAGTACTTTATATTCTGTTGCTTCTTGCAATATCCTCTTGCGAAATAGAATTGGAAGAGATGTATTTAACCAGAAATGATTATGTAAGCGATATGTTAAGAATTGATGGTTATTATTATTATAGAGAACCTGATTCTAATCGTGTTGCATTACGTTATTTTTTCTATAAAAATGGAATCAGTTATTGTGCAAACAATGACTACTTCAATAGTTTTAGTGAACTCGAAAAATCAATTGAATGTTATAAAAAAGTATATAAAAAGTATGCTTTTGGTTGGGGAGTGTTTAATGTCATGGACTCTACAATATTAATTGAAGAATATGTTGCAAGCTCATTTAATAAAAAAATTACAGCCATATTTTCCGGTAAGATACTGAATGATACTACTTTTACATTAAAGGAGCGGTATAAATTGGACCAAAATGGTGATAAATATAATGTTTATAAATCTGACGCTACTTATTATTTTAGACAATACTCTTCTAAGCCTGATAGTACCAACAGATATGTAAAGTAGGGATGTTTCACTCGTTTTTAAAAAAGGCAATTTGGATAAATAAAACAATTAGAGATGAAACGAATATTATATAGTGTCCTACTAGTTTTGTTGTTTTCTCAAATGCAATCTTGCTTTTGGATGAATGAAGAAGATGAGAGTTTCTACTATAAGAAATCACCCTACTATGGAAATGAAATGAAAATAAATGGATATTATTATTCTGCTTTTTTTGAGGATTGGATTAGCATATTGATCTATTATCAGAATGGTGTTGTAATCGATGGAGGAGCAGTAAAATCATTATGCCAGTTAGAAGATGATATTATTTCGGGCAAGTTTTATGAATCCAGAAAAGAGAATATTGAATCCTGGGGAGTATTTATGGTTGATGGTTTTAATATCGTTAGAGAATCCATTGAAGCTGTTGGATGGACGCATAGAATTTCATTCTTATATTATGGCGAGATATTGAATGATACCACAATTCAATTTTACACCAAAAAAGAAACATATTCTAATGCGAAGGAACAAAAATATGAAAGACTATATTACTTTAAAGAGTTCAGTCCAAAACCGGACAGTACAAATGTGTTTATAAAATAGGCTCCATTCGAGGATTTGGATATGGGGCATTGCCCCAAACCCCACTTCATTTTTTTGTCTTGATACAAAAAAACGAAGCAAAAAAAAATCAAGACTGCGTCCGCTTCGCTCGAAAAAGTCGCTATGTGAACTTCGTAGAAGTTCCACGTGCATAACCCCCAATTTTAATTGGGGGCAATTGAACCCACGACTACCTAAACGCTGTAGGCGTTTAACAATTTGGGTTTAGGGAAACTCTTACAGAGTTTTATTTGACATTCTCGACCTTTCCACCCCGGATGAATCCGGGGGTTATTCACGTGTTTGTCCTACGGACAATTTTGATAGTTTTACGCTGTTCTTACTTATTTTTCGGCTCACCGGACGAGGTCGATCGCGTCCTGCAACGTAGTTCCGCAATCCGTGTAAATCTGCGACCTCTATCTGTGTAAATTTGCGAGAAACTAAGTTCTTACCACGACCCCGCACACCACGCGACCTCGGAACCCGCGAACTCGCACCACGCTAACTTCCCTAACTTCTTAACTACTAACTACTAAAAATAACTTTCCTAACTTCTTTAACTTCCTAATGTCAATCACCTGTTTTCAGCTTAATGTTTATTCATATCCATATTTATTTGAATAATGCTTGAACTCTTTCATTCAATCGCTTTGATTTATAAATATTTAAGTATGAATAAATTAAGTCTTTATCCAGCAAATTAATATTGTCGAAGAAATATTCAGGATTTAAATATAGTGTATCTAACAAGGCTCTTTCAGGACTTGCTATGTTCAGGTTATTTTCCCGATTGATCCCCTCAAAATTTATTAGAATTTCATTCTTAATTTTTCTGTATTGGTATGTTTTGTTGTCAATTTCCAATCGACGCGACAAATAACTGACAGAGGTAATTTTTTCATCATATTGAAAAATCACGCCTGCCCGCTGTAAAACATATTCCAAAGAAATATAGGAAGGCGTGTAAAGTGTACATGCCAATTCTTCGGGATTATAGACAGTTTTTGCGTAAATTCCTTTACGCGGATTGAGTAATTTACCGCTTTTAACATAATAGTTAAGACTGTTGTTAAGTTTTTCACGATCTGAATTATCCATCAATAATGCAATCATGTTTTTACTAAACACAGTTCTTTTATCCGTGTATATCGAAAACAATAAATTGTTGTTTTTTCGTGAACTAATCATATGAATTATTTATATTATCAGTTCACAAAAGTATATATTATCTTTGATAGTACAAAATTTATCAGCCCAAGGCAACGCTCTGGGGTAATGTAGATCCAACCTACCGGGCGGGGCTGTTTCAAAAGTAAATATTCAGGCAAAAACCACAAGGTGTCTTAGAAGCGTCCAAATGCAAGGCGCTGAGATTGAGGGCGAAGGAGCATACTGAGGTATGTGACTGAACCCGAATATCGAAAGTAACGCAGCAGTTGGGCACTTATGAGACACCGCCTTAGAGGGGGCTGTTTACGGTTCTTCTCTCCCGCACAATCATAAGCGCCTCCTCCCTAATTTCATCGGGCAGCAGGATATTCCGCAGTTGCAAACTACGCAGCCATCCCGCTACATCACTCTCCTTCAGGGTGTAAAACACATAGGCAATCCGGTCTCGTTGTGCTTCCGTGTAAGTTGCAGGACTGATCCCTGCAAGCTCATCAAGTTCTTCATCATCATAATAAATGACTTCAAAATTGGAGTTCAGCAAGGAATCACGTTCACAAACCTCGTGTGCGCCACAGCACTCGTCATCTGTCTTAATATTTTCTTTTATTTCTTCGTTGGGTTTTCTTTTTCTGTCCAGGTAAGTGAACAGCATCAATATCAACCCGAAAACGACTAATAAAGTTAATAAAGCCCACATAATCTTTTTTGTAAAAAACACAAGAACCAATGGTTTTGCAAGTACCCAAGGAACTGCCCCAAAACAAATATTCAACTGAAAACAGCAAGGTGTCTTAGAAGTGTTCAAATACAAGGCATTGAGATTGAGGGCGAAGGAGCATACTGAAGTATGTGACTGAGCCCGAATATCGAAAATAACGCAGTAGTTGAGCACTTATAAGGCACCGCCTCGAATTTAAATCCGCACAAAATTACTCAATTATAGTTGAAATTAGCTATTTTTGTAGGTTAAAATACAATAGAAAAGCTATAATTCAGTTTTTGTATAGAGAGCATTAAAAATCCTGTTTATACCGGTTGTCATCTTATTTATCATCTTTGTTTTGAAGTTTCAATCGTTCAATATTTTCTGCTTGCTTGCGCTGTTGTTTGTTTCCGGTTGTTCCACGAACAAGAACACTTCGGCTACCCGGGCTATTCAGTCCCTTAACACGCGTTATAATGTTCATTTCAACGGGAAAGTAAGCTATGATGAAGCCTTGAAAGCCATCACATTAGCAGGCCAGGATGATTTTGGACAGCTTATTCCGATGTATCCCATCAGCAAACATGAGAATGCTTCTGCCGGCAAGGGGCAATTAGACCGTACCATTGAAAAGTGCCGCAAAGCCATTAAAACCCGCTCAATTAAAACAAAACCCAAATACAGTCGCAGAAGAGCCTCACAAAAGAATTACAGGGAATATATGTCCCGGGAAGAATACAATCCTTTTATGCATGAAGTATGGTTGCTGTTGGCAAAGGCTGAATTTCACAAGGCTGATTTTTTGGGTGCAGTCGGTACTTTCAATTATATTGCCCGTCATTTTAAGGAGAATGAAGACCTTGTCATGACTTGCCAGTTGTGGGTGATTCGCTCTTATGCCGAAATGGGATGGATTTATGAAGCGGAAGAAATGATGCAAAAATTGGATCCCAAAAAACTGCAAGGTGATAATGTGGCATTGTACACAGCTTTTCAAGCCGATTTGTTGTTGAAAAAGAAACAATACCGGGAAGCCATTCCTTTTCTAGAAATGGCATATGACAAGGAAAAAGATAAAAATCTGAAAAGGAGGTTTTCTTTTTTGTTGGCTCAACTGTATCAACATACCGGCGATAAAAAGAAAGCCTATGATACTTATTCATCCTTGCTCAAGAAAAGTCCGCCCTATGCCATGGCTTTTAATGCCAGGATCAATCGGGCAAGTTTGTTTTTGGGCAACATGAAGGACACGCGCCGGGAATTAAAGCGTATGGCACGCAACTTCAACAACAGGGATTATTTGGATCAGGTTTACTATGCACTTGGCAAGACATATCTGCATGAAAAGGATACCTTAAAGGCTTTGAGTTATTTTGAAGAAGCAGTGGAAAACAGTACCCGCAACGGTATGGATAAGGCGATGGTGCTGGTTGATATGGGGGACTTGTATTATGTGAAACAACAATACGTTGAAGCACAGCCTTGTTATGATGAAGCTTCAAAAATTCTCTCAGTAGAATTTCCCGATTATCCCCGCATAGAAAAAAGAGCAGAGGTGCTTGCTGAATTGGTGGTACAGCATGAAATTGTGATGTTGCAGGATAGTTTGCAAAGACTATCGGCTAAATCGCCGGAAGAAAGACTAAAAAGCATACAGGCATACATCGCTCAAAAAGAATTGGAAGAAAAATTGGCAGCTGAGAAAGAAGAGAAGATGCAGCTTCGGCGGGAAGAAAATCAGGCGATGGCGGGACAGGCCGGACCTCAAGTCATTGGCGGTAATCTTCAGGGGGCATGGTATTTCTATAATCCGGGTTTGGTAAGAAGCGGGCAGACTGAATTTCAGTCCCGCTGGGGAAGACGCAAATTAGAAGACAATTGGAGACGTGCCAATAAGACAGCGGTATTGTTTGAAGAAGAAGATCTTGCTGCCGCTCAGGATTCGGTGGATGTGATGCCGGGCGATTCAATTTTATTGGATGAAGATGGCAATCCCCTGGAAAAAATTGCCATGCAAGAGGAAGAAGATATACTTGATGAAAAGAATCCGGAGTTTTATCTAAGACAAATACCTGAGACCGAAGAACAAATAGAGCATTCCAATTTGCTTTGGTCGGAGGCATTGTTCAGCATGGGAAAGATCTACAAGGATAAGCTTGAAGATTATTCCTTGTCTCTAAAGACTTTCGACGAGTATATGGAGCGTTTTGCCAGTTACGAGTTGGTTCCTGAGGCCCTGTATCAATCTTATCTCATATTGATAAAGCTTGGTCAGGAGGCTGAAGCAGAACAGTATCGCATGAGACTGATTGAAAATTATCCGGATGTGCAATACGCGGAGTTGCTGAGTCAGCCGGGTTTCATAGAGACCAAGCAGCGGATGTTCGAAGAACAGGATTCTCTGTACAGGATGGTTTACGAGGCTTTCAACCGGAATGAGTTCCCGGAAGTTCTCCATATGGTTGATGAGATTTCTCAACAATATCCCTTGAGTTCCCTGATGCCGAAGTTTCTTTTTTTGAAAGCCCTCAGCATTGGGAAAACACAGGATCAGGACATCTTTGAAGAGACTTTAAATCAATTGATAGATGCTTACCCCGAAAGTGATGTAAGCAGCATTTCCAAAGATATCATTGCTTTGCTGATGCAGGGGAGGGAAGCACAGCACGGCACGATGCACGGTTCCATCCTCGCGCGTCGTGAAGTTGATATGGGCATAGATGAAGCAGAAGAAGGGGATGTTGGCTTGTCATTCAAACCCGACAGGGAAGCCTTGCACCGTATCGTACTGATTTCACCCCAACCGGAAGAAGCATTGTACGATTTGCAGTTTCAGCTGGCAATATTCAACTTTTCCAGGTTCCTGCTGGAAGATTTTGAGTTGAACATCAGTAAAATCGATGATTCCAGAAATGCTTTGTCGGTATATGAGTTTGATGATTATGAAGATGCGGCCTGGTATCTGTCGGCAGTGTCCGAAGACGAAGAAATTGGTAAATTGATGCAGCAATTGCAGGTTTTTCCTTTGGTGATTTCGGAGCATAATTTTGCATTGACAAGGTCAGGACTCACAATTGAAGATTATTTGACATACAAGGCTGAAATAGGATCCGAACCGGAGGAGGAAACAGAAGATTAAAATACAAGACAAGATAAAACACAAGATAAGATGAGAAAAGACAGAATTTTATGGGCAGATGATGAGATAGATTTGCTGAAGGTATATGTGCTTTTTTTAGAAGAGAAAGGATATGAGGTTGTTACGGCATCCAATGGAAAGGACGCGGTAGATTTGTGTAGAAAGGAAAGTTTTGACATCATTTTTTTAGATGAAAATATGCCGGGCCTGAGTGGATTGGAGACCATCCCTTTGATCAAGGAAATCCATCCGAATGTACCTTTGGTGATGATAACCAAAAGTGAAGAGGAAAACATCATGAATATGGCTATCGGAAGTAAGATTGCCGATTACCTGACCAAGCCGGTAAACCCCAGTCAGATTTTGATGACCTTGAAAAAGAACATCCATAGAAAAGAAATTCAGACGGAGCACACCGCTTCATCCTATCGTTCTGAGTTTGGACGGATTGGTATGCAGATCAATGACTCTCTATTATACGAAGATTGGGTAGAGGTTTATAAGAAGTTGGTATATTGGGAGTTAGAGCTTTCAGAGACGGACAGCGGCATGGATGAAATGCTGAAGATGCAGAAGGTGGAAGCCAATAGCACTTTCAATAAGTTTATCAAAAGGCACTATATAGATTGGTTTAAATATCCTGAACACAGACCTTTGTTAAGTCCTGATATTTTCAAGACCAAGGTTTTTCCGTTGTTGGATGCCGGTGAAAAGGTCTTTTTCGTACTGATTGATAATTTCAGATACGACCAATGGAAAATCATCAGTGAAATGTTGAACGAATTTTATGTCTTTTCTGAGGAAAGCATGTATTCGAGTATTTTGCCCACAGCAACGCAATATGCCCGCAATGCCATCTTTTCCGGATTGATGCCTCTGCAAATTCAGCAGATGTTTCCGGATTTATGGGTAGATGAGGAAGAGGAAGAGGGTAAAAATTTGAATGAGAAAGATTTAATTGAAACTCAGTTTCAGCGGTTTAGGAAAAACTACAGTTTCTCTTATAATAAAATCAACGAGTCGTCTTATTGTGAAAGGATGATAGAGAGATTGCCTCAACTTGACGGCAATGATTTGAACGTCTGCGTGTTGAATTTTATCGACATGCTTTCGCATTCCCGTACAGATTCCAAAATGATGCGCGAATTGGCCAATGATGAAAATGCATATCGCTCGCTCACCCTTTCGTGGTTCAGACATTCGGGAACCTTGGAACTGTTGAAAGCCATTGCTAAAAGAGGATACAAGGTCATCCTGACTACCGACCACGGTACCATTCAGGTGAAAAATCCCATCAAGGTGATAGGCGATAGGAATACCAATGTAAATTTGCGCTATAAATTAGGAAAAAATTTGAGTTATAATCAGAAGGAGGTGTTTGAAATAACTGATCCTCAGGAAGTAGGCTTACCATCTCCTAATGTGAGTACGACTTATATATTTGCCGGTAATGAAGATTTTTTCGCATATCCCAATAATTATAACTATTATGTGAGTTATTACAGAAATACATTTCAGCATGGCGGTATTTCTCTGGAGGAGATGTTGGTGCCATTGGTGGTGATGCAGCCGAAGTGAGTGGATGGTGAATGGTGGATAGTGAATAGTGGTTGGTGGATGGTGATACAAAAGGGAATTAAACAATAATTGCTTTTGGCAAATTAACATTATAGAATTTGAAATTTAGTGAAGATGAAACATTTTACCAATGTCAAAGACCTCGGAAACTTGCAGCAGGCGGTGAAGGAGGCATTAGAAATTAAGAAGAACAGATTTGCTTACAAACATTTGGGTGAGAATAAAACGCTCTTGATGGTGTTTTTCAATTCCAGTCTGAGGACGCGCCTGAGCACCCAAAAGGCAGGGATGAACCTGGGGATGAATACCATTGTGTTGGACATCAATCAGGGTGCATGGAAGTTAGAGACAGAGAGAGGCGTTATCATGGATGGCGATAAACCGGAGCATATCCTGGAAGCCATTCCGGTGATGGGTTGTTATTGTGATGTGATTGGTGTGAGGGCTTTTGCTCAGTTTGAGGACAAAGCCTATGATTACAATGAAACCATCATCAATCAGTTTATCGAACATTCCGGCAAACCGGTTTTCAGTATGGAAGCGGCAACCGGTCATCCTTTGCAGGCTTTTGCCGATTTGATCACCATAGAGGAATATAAAAAGACAAAGCGGCCCAAGGTGGTATTGACATGGGCGCCTCACCCGCGTGCTTTGCCACAGGCTGTTCCCAATTCTTTCGCCGATTTTATGAATGAAGCGGATGTGGATTTTGTCATCACCCATCCCAAAGGATATGAGTTGGCAGAAAAATTTGTGCGCGGTGCCCGGGTTGAATATGATCAGATGAAAGCCTTTGAAAATGCAGATTTTATCTATGCCAAAAACTGGGCTGCCTATAGGGATCCGAATTATGGCAAGATTTTGAGTACTGACCGAAGTTGGACAGTCAGCGCGCGCCAGATGGCTGTTACCAACAATGCTTATTTTATGCATTGTCTGCCCGTACGCCGCAATATGATCGTTACGGATGATGTTATTGAAAGTCCGCAATCCATCGTCATCCCCGAAGCAGCCAATCGTGAAATTTCTGCACAATGGGTTATCAAAAAAATAATAGAACAATAAAATGAATATAGAAACAGTTATCGCATCCATCCGCAATGTACCGGATTTTCCAAAGCCCGGCGTGATGTTCAAAGACATTACTACTGCCATAAAAAGGCCTGAAGTGCTTCGTTTTTTGGCAGACACTTTATATGAATATTACAAAGACAAAGGTATCACCAAGGTGGTGGGCGTTGAAAGCCGCGGTTTTGTATTGGGAAGTATTTTGGCATATAAGCTCAATGCCGGTTTTGTGTTGTTGCGCAAACCGGGCAAATTACCTGCAGAGACTTACAGCTATTCTTATGAATTAGAATACGGTCACGACTCCTTAGAAATACATAAGGATGCCATTGATGAAGGAGAGATCGTATTATTGCACGATGATTTGCTGGCAACGGGTGGTAGTGCCCATGCGGCTTTGAACTTGATTAACAGATTCAACCCTAAGAAGATATATGCGGGCTTTATGCTTGAGTTAGAGTTTTTGAATGGCCGGCAAAAGTTGGTTGATATGGAAAATTTAGCAGACATTCACACCTTAATTCAGTTTTAAGATGGAAACACTGACCATTGTCAAGGTAGGCGGTAAAATTGTGGAAGAAGCGGATTCTTTGCAACAATTGCTTCAGGATTTTACTCATATCAGGGGACATAAAGTATTGGTTCATGGTGGCGGTCGTTCTGCTACAGCCATCGCTTCCCGTTTAGGCATTGAAAGTAAAATGGTGGACGGACGGCGCATTACCGATGCCGCCATGTTGCAGGTGGTGACCATGGTGTATGGTGGCCTGGTAAATAAGCAGATTGTGGCGGGTTTACAGGCTTTGGGCGTCAATGCTTTGGGTCTGACCGGTGCAGATTTGAACTACATGCGTTCGGAAAAACGGCCGGTAAAGGAAGTGGATTATGGCTATGTGGGTGATGTCAAGGAAGTGGATGCACATATTTTAGCTGATTTGATAAGGAAAAATATCGTGCCTGTATTGGCTCCTTTAACCCATGATAAAGCTGGTAATATGCTGAATACCAATGCTGATACCATTGCCGGAGAAGCAGCCAGGGCTCTGTCGCAATACTTTGATGTTAAATTGATGTATTGCTTTGAGAAAAAAGGTGTGTTGAAAGATGAAAAAGATGAGGACAGTGTGATTGCGACTTTAACGCCTGCTCTTTTTGAGGAATACGTGCAGTCAGGCATCATTCAGGGGGGGATGATACCCAAATTAGAGAATGCTTTTGATGCGTTGAAAGCCGGTGTGAAGCAAGTAATGATAACACGTGCCGATTTAATTGACAAAGAAAGTGGAACTGTTGTTATGATATGACGACTGAAAAATAAAATTTAACCGTATGAAAAAGAAATTGTTAATTGCGGGATTGCTCATTTTGGGATTACAAATGGGTATTGCTCAGGAAAAAATAATACTTTACCCAAATGGTGCTCCGGAATCTAATGAAATTGCTGAAGATGAGACTTTACGAGATCCTGAATTTTTAACTAAAATTTCCGAAGCCCGCATGTATGGTTATTTTGCTCCTGAAGCATTAAATAACGGGACAGCCGTGTTGATTTGTCCGGGAGGTGGGTACAGCGGCGTTGCTTTTGTAAAAGAAGGAGAAGAAATAGCCAAGTGGTTTAATGCGCTAGGAGTCAATGCTTTTGTCTTATATTACCGCATGCCTAACGGTCACCATGACATACCGTTGAAAGATGCGAAAACAGCTTTGGAAATCATCCATAAACAAGCCAAATCATGGGGCATCAACAAAAAGAAAATAGGCATCATGGGATTTTCTGCCGGAGGACATTTGGCAGCAACGGCAGCTACGCATTTAAAGGCTAAAAATAACCGTCCGGATTTTGCCATTTTAGGATATCCGGTTATTACCATGCAAGAAGGATTGACGCACGGAGGTTCTCGTCAAAATCTGCTGGGTCAAAATCCTGAAGAGGATTTAGTGAATCTATATTCTTGTGAATTACAGGTGAGTATCAAGACTCCGCCCGCATTTTTATTTCATGCCGAAGATGATAAAGTTGTTCCTATTCAGAATAGCCTGATGTTCGTAGAAGCATTAAAATCTAAAAAAATACCGGTTGAATTGTATTCCTTTCCCAAGGGTGGTCATGGTTTCGGCATGCGACCAACTAATCCTGAAACAGACAAATGGCCTGAAAGATTGCAGGTTTGGATGAAAAAGCAGAAATTTATTAAATAAAGAACGAAATGTACGAAGAATACAAGCAAGAAGCGAGCATCTTACTGAAGAATATGATCAATATTCCTTCATTCAGCAAGGAAGAAAAAAGGGTAGCAGATATGTTGGAGCGTTATGTTGAATTGCAGGGTTATACACCGCATCGCAAGGACAATAATATCTGGCTGATGAGTCCGGACTTCAATCCGGAGATGCCGACCGTCATGCTTTGTTCGCATATAGATACGGTAAAGCCGGTGGCAGGCTGGTCCTATAACCCCCATTTGCCGGTGGTGGATAATGGCAGGTTGTTCGGTTTGGGTAGTAATGATGCCGGTGCTTCTGTAGTAACTTTATTGCAGGTTTTTTTCTATTTAACTAAAAAGAAACAGTCCTACAATTTGATATATGCAGCTGTGGCAGAAGAAGAAATTTCCGGTGAAAAAGGCATGAAAAGTTTGTTGGAAGAGCTACCCCGAATAGATTTTGCTGTCGTAGGTGAGCCTACCGGCATGCATGCCGCGGTGGCAGAAAAAGGGTTGATGGTGCTGGATTGTGTAAGTTATGGTAAAGCAGGTCATGCTGCCCGTAATGAGGGAGAAAATGCGATTTATAAAGCCATGGAAGATATTGCCTGGTTTAAGGATTTTGAGTTTCCTGAACAATCGGAATTTCTTGGTCCCGTAAAAATGACGGTAACGCAAATTGAAGCCGGTACGCAACACAATGTTGTGCCCGATCGCTGCAATTTCGTCGTTGACATTCGTTCTAACGAGAAGTATTCCAATGAGGAAATTTTAGAGACCGTAGTGCAAAACGTAAAATGTACGATTTCACCCCGTTCGACACATTTGGGTTCATCAGCTACACCTTTGGATCATCCTTTTGTAGAAAGAGCCGTTTCTTTGAAGCGTAGACTTTTCGGTTCTCCCACGCTTTCGGATCAATCTGTGATGCCATTTCCCAGCGTGAAAATCGGTCCCGGTGATTCTGCCCGTTCGCATACAGCCAATGAATATATATATCTGAAAGAATTAGAAGACGCTATAGATATTTACATTGCTTTATTAGATGGCTTGGTGTGCTGATTCAGAGATTTTTAATTTAGCCTGCGATTTCGTATTTTTGCAGGTTTCAACCATCATTCAATCCTCCTTATGTCCATTCAGATTGCCGGTTTGACAAAAAAAATAGAAAGGCAGCTTGTGCTGAACAACATCAGTTTCGACATAGGCGCAGGAGAGATTGTTGGCTTTTTGGGTCCGAACGGTGCCGGTAAAACAACCACCATGCGCATTCTGACCGGCAGTTTAGCCTATGAGATAGGCTCGGTACGCATTTGCGGATTGGAAGTAAAAGAAAATCGTACGCAAACCAATGCTTTGATAGGTTATTTGCCTGAGAATAATCCGCTTTATCCGGAGATGTATGTGCGGGAATATCTTGATTTTATAGCGGGGATATATGGCATTAAATCGGAGAGGAAAGCTTTGATTGAAAAAATGATTGAGCGGGTAGGGCTTTCACCGGAGGTGCATAAGAAAATCAAACAGTTATCGAAGGGTTATAAGCAACGTGTCGGATTGGCTCAGGCATTATTGCCCGACCCGAAAGTGCTGATATTGGATGAACCGACTACGGGCTTAGACCCCAATCAATTGGAAGAGATCAGAACGCTGATCAAGGGGGCCGGGCAAGACAAAACCGTTATGCTGAGTACGCACATCTTGCAGGAAGTCAAAGCTTTATGTAACAGGGTCATCATCATCAACAAAGGAGAGATTGCAGCGGACACTAAATTGGTGATGGGGAAATCGGAGGATATGGCTTTAGAAGAAATGTTTAAGAAGATAACAAGTTAGCAAGAACGGCTTTCAGGGCGTTCATCTCTATAAAGATGGTTCACAAACCGTTTTATCAAGAATATGAAGGACAATTTCGACATACGCAACAACAACATAGAAAGGGAATTCGAGTCTACGCTGAGGCCTGAGATTTTTGATGATTTCAGGGGACAAAATAAGATTGTAGATAACCTGAAGGTTTTTGTACAGGCTGCCCGCATGCGTGGGGAGTCGTTGGACCATGTGTTGTTGCACGGACCTCCGGGTTTGGGTAAAACGACCCTTTCGCACATCATCGCCAATGAGTTGAACGTAGGGCTTAAAATTACGTCCGGTCCCGTGCTGGATAAGCCTGGTGATTTGGCAGGTTTGTTAACCAGTTTGGAAACCAATGATGTGTTGTTTATTGATGAAATCCATCGCCTCAGTCCGATTGTGGAAGAGTACCTCTATTCCGCCATGGAGGATTACCGCATCGATATTATGATTGATAAAGGTCCTTCTGCCCGTTCCATCCAGTTGGAGTTGAACCCGTTTACCTTGATCGGCGCGACTACCCGCAGCGGTTTGTTGACAGCTCCGTTACGCGCCCGATTCGGCATCAATTGTCATTTTGAGTATTATGATGCAAAAGTGATTACCGGTATCATCAAGCGTTCTGCAGGATTACTGGACATTCCCATTGCAGAGGATGCGGCTAAAGAAATTGCAAGCAGAAGTCGTGGTACCCCGCGCATTGCCAATGCTTTGCTTCGGCGTGTGCGCGATTTTGCACAGGTAAAGGGCGACGGGCACATCGATTTAAAAATCTCACAATATGCCCTTGAAGCACTGAATATAGATAAGTTTGGTTTGGATGAGATTGATAATAAAATCCTGACGACCATCATTGAGAAATTCAGTGGCGGACCGGTGGGTTTAAATACCATTGCAACGGCTTTGAGTGAAGATCCGGGTACCATAGAGGAGGTGTATGAGCCTTTCCTGATCAAAGAAGGATTTATGAAAAGAACACCCAGGGGCAGGGAGGTAACCGATTTGGCATATAAACACTTAGGGAAAATCAGATCAAGCGATATAAATACATTATTTTAAATCACATGGAACATCAATTACATATTTATAATACATTGACGCGTAAGAAAGAGCGGTTTATTCCTATTCACGAACCAAATGTGGGGATGTATGTCTGTGGTCCGACTGTGTACGGTGACCCCCATCTGGGACATGCGCGTCCTGCCATCACTTTCGATATTCTTTTCAGGTATCTGAAGTACCTGGGATATAAAGTGAGGTATGTGAGAAATGTGACGGATGTCGGGCATCTCGAAAATGACGAAGATGAAGGTGAAGATAAAATTGCGAAAAAAGCACGCTTGGACCAATTAGAACCCATGGAGGTGGCGCAGTACTACTACAACAGTTACCGCAAAGCCATGGAGTTGCTCAATGTGTTGCCGCCCAGCATAGAGCCGCATGCGTCAGGACATATCTTGGAGCAGATTGAGTTTACACAGAAGATTTTGGATGCCGGTTATGCCTATGAAAGCAATGGTTCCGTATATTTTGATGTGGAAAAATACAACAGCGACTATCATTACGGTAAGCTTTCAGGAAGAGATATAGATGAGATGTTGGAAACCACACGTGATTTGGAGGGGCAAAGCGAAAAGCGCCGAAGTACCGATTTTGCTTTGTGGAAGAAAGCAGCTCCGGAACATATCATGCGCTGGAAAAGTCCGTGGAGCGAGGGCTTCCCAGGCTGGCACATAGAATGTTCTGCCATGGGCACCAAGTATTTAGGGGAGGAATTTGACATACACGGAGGCGGGATGGATTTGATTTTTCCGCATCACGAATGTGAAATTGCACAATCGAAAGCCGCTCTTGGAAAGGAATCGGTAAAGTACTGGATGCACAACAATATGATCACCATCAATGGACAGAAAATGGGCAAGTCGCTCGGTAATTTCATCACTTTAGGTGAGTTTTTTACAGGCGGGCACGCTCTGTTAACTAAGGCTTTCAGTCCGATGACCATCCGCTTTTTCATTCTGCAAGCACATTATCGCAGTACGGTTGACTTTAGCAGTGAAGCTTTAGAGGCTTCTGAAAAAGGTTTGGAAAGGCTTATGGAAGGCTATGCACGATTACAAAACTTGAAAGCAAGCGAAAAATCAAGTATCGAAATCGGTAACTTGCGAGAAAAGTGTAAGGAGGCTATGAACGATGACCTAAATACGCCGATCGTTATTGCACATTTGTTTGAAAGTCTGCGTATTATCAATCTCGTTCACGATGGAAAAGAGACCATCTCACAGGAAGATTTAGATGAGTTGCAGTCGGTATTTAAGCTTTTTGTAGAAGATATTCTAGGATTACAACCTGCCGGAACTGCTTCCGAAGGTATAGAAGCTTATCGCAAAGCCGTTGATTTGCTGCTGAACATCCGTCTTGAAGCGAAGAAGAACAAAGACTGGACAACTTCCGACAAAATCCGCGACGAACTAACTTCCTACGGATTTGAAATAAAAGACACTAAAGATGGATTTGAGTGGAGTTTATAAAGGAGTTAAAACAATCAATCATGAAATCAAAAAGACAAGAAAAAATAGCACGCATGCTTCAAAAGGAGTTGGGTGAGATATTTATGCTTTATGCCCGAAAAATGAAAGGCATTCTCATCAGCGTAACCCGGGTAAATGTTACTCCGGATTTAAGCATTGCACACATCAGCCTGAGTATTTTCCCCAGTGAAAAAACAGCTGAAGTAATGGAAAAGATTGCCATTGATGCCAAAACAATTCGTTATGATCTAGGCAGACGGGTAAAGGATATGCGGATTGTTCCCGAGTTGATTTTTCATCTGGACGATAGTCTTGATTATTTAGAAAACATCGACAGGTTGCTGAAAAGTGACCCGCCATCCCCGCTTACTGAGGAAGAACTTGGGTAAACACGGAAACATAAGAAACAGCTTTAGCAGACTGAAATTCAGTTTGAGAATAGCGGGCAGATACCTCTTTTCGAAGAAGTCGCACAATGCCATCAACGTGATTTCGGGAATATCTTCCGCAGGGGTAGCTGTTGGAACCATCGCTTTGGTGGTTGTATTATCAATCTTTAATGGTTTTGAATTGCTCTTTTCCGATTTATTTTCTGCTTTTGATCCGGATTTACAGATTTCGCTGAAACAGGGCAAGCAATTCAGCATAGATACACCTGAATTTGAAGCGGTGAAAAAGTCGGAAGGCATTGCTGTCTTTACAGAAGTTGTCGAAGAAAATGCTTTGTTACGCTACAAGGAAAAACAAATGCCGGTGTTGGTAAAGGGTGTATCGGATGATTTTAAACAAATGACACGCATTGACAGCATCATGTTTGACGGGGAATTTATGCTTTATGACGGGGCTTTCGAGCGCTCTGTAGTGGGAGCCGGTATTGCTGCAACTTTAGGTTTGAGTGCTTATGCCATCGACCCGCTGTACATTTATGCTCCCAAACGAACTTCTAAAATTAACTTGCTGCGCCCCGACCAAAGCTTCAATCAATCCGGTACTTTTATTTCCGGTATTTTTTCCGTACAACAAAATGAATATGACAACCAGTATGTGTTGGTGTCTTTGGATTTGGCACAGGCATTATTCGAGTATCAGGCCAATGAGGTGAGTGCCGTAGAACTAAAACTTTTACCTTTTGCAGACACGCAAAAGGTAAAAAATGACCTGCAAAAGCTTTTAGGAGATGAATTTTCTGTCAAAGACAGATATGAACAGCAAGAAGCTTACTTTAAGATCATGCAGGTAGAAAAATGGATCACTTATCTAATCCTTAGCTTTATATTACTGATTGCCAGTTTCAATATCATCGGCTCTTTATCCATGTTGATCATCGATAAGAAAGAAGATATAATAACCCTAAGAAACCTGGGGGCTGACCAAAAGCTCATCAGGCAAATATTCTTGCTGGAAGGATGGATGATATCAGCCGTGGGAGCTGTTGTCGGAATCATCATAGGTACCATACTTTCATTCCTGCAGGAAAAAATTGGATTTATTAAACTCGGACCGGGATTTATTGTCGAGAATTACCCGGTTGTCATACAATTTTCGGATATATTATTAGTTTTCTTTACTGTGCTTGTCATGGGGTTTTTTGCGGCGTGGTATCCTGTTAGATACATCCGGTCTGATTATAAATAAAACAATGTAAATGAAACGTTTGGTTCCACTTTGTTGCTTGATGTCATTGCTGATTTTACAGTCTTGCGAAAGAAAAATCAGAACTGAATATGTATATGAGACCAATCCTGTGTTTACATGGGGTCGAGCATACTTTTGGGGTGATTGTTATGCCAACTATAATATTGAAAATCACGTGCTTAGTCTGCAAGCTTTCACTGATTCCTTGCAACTAAACGACAAAGGTCAATTGATTGGTTTTGGTCAATATCTGTATTTGGATGATATTTTCGTCACACCTGCCGACACCATATTCCCTGAAGGAACATATACGGTTTCTGCTTCCCGGGAAGCCATGACCATAGAACCCGGCAGCCTGTTTAAAGAAGACAGGCTCGAGATGGATAGGGGTGCGTGCATCCACTTCTTCGAAAAAGCTGAGCAACTGACAACCCGAAAATTCATAGTAGAAGGCAGCATGATGGTAAGCTATACCGATCATGAAACCATCCGTTTTGAGTTTGATTTCACATTGGATGATGACACTGAATTAAATGGATATTTTGAGACTGAAAAACTTATAATTTACGATGATTCCGTACTCAAAGAATCTGGCGAAAGAAACTATAAGGGGAGCAATCGGCAACGATATTGACAACTTCTATCAAGTTTGCGCGAAAGCTCGAAAATCAGTAAATGGAGTGTCTTGTAGCCAATTCGTTAAAGGAACAGAAGAAGATTTGGAGAACCTTATAATGCAGCTAAACGGGAAAAGGAAAAAATGTTTAATTTGTCTTCAAAATCACTATTTATATGAGCAAAAAAAAGAAACTACAAATCCGCAACAGTACCGCTGAATTCCTTATTTTCACTAATCAAACAAAGGAAGACGGCATCGAAGTGCGTGTACAGGACGAGACAATTTGGCTTAGTCAAAAACTGATGGCGGCTTTGTTTGATTGTTCGACCGATAATATATCGCTGCATCTCAAAAACATATTCAAAGAAAACGAACTGGACGAAGATTCAGTTACCGAGGAATTCTCGGTAACTGCATCGGACGGTAAAAACTATAATACCAAGCATTACAATCTGGATGCTATTATTGCCGTAGGTTATCGCGTAAATTCCAAACGGGCAACCACCTTCCGTCAATGGGCGACATCCGTTTTACGGGATTATGCCATTCGGGGCTATGTTATCGACAAAAAACGCATGGAAAACGGTACGTTTCTCGGAGAAGATTATTTTGAACACTTGCTTGCCGAGATCCGCGAAATTCGTTTGAGCGAACGCCGCTTTTACCAAAAGATAACGGATATTTACGCCACCGCAATGGATTATAACAAGGATGCGATAACCACGAAAGAATTCTTTGCCAAAGTCCAAAACAAACTGCATTATGCTGTTCACGGTCATACTGCTGCCGAACTCATTATGAAAAGGGCGAATGCCGAAAAAGAGCACATGGGGCTGACATCGTGGGAAAAAAGTCCCGACGGGAAAATCGTTAAAACGGATGTTTTTATAGCCAAAAACTACCTGACCGAAACGGAACTGGAATCGTTGGGACGCATCGTCAATGCCTATTTGGATTTGGCGGAAGACCGCGCTAAAAAGCATATTCCCATGACCATGGAAGATTGGGCGAAACGCCTTGATAAATTCTTGGAAGCCGACGACCGTAATGTGCTACAGAATAGTGGAAAAGTAACCGTACTGATGGCGAAAGATTTTGCTGAAAGTGAGTTTGAAAAATACCGAATTGTGCAAGACCGCTTGTTTGAATCCGATTTTGATAAAGAGATAAAGCGTATTGGGAAAGGGAAGAAATAAGTCTGACGATTCAAAAGGCTTCTATATATTTGCACAATAGAATAAAAAATTCTGTAAATTTGCAGTTTCCAACCCTATGGAAGGAATATGAATGAATTGGTTCAATTGTTTCGCTTTGGTGAATAATAACGCTGATTCATTGAGAGTTCCATATGACAAATAAAAATAGATTATGAACCGCATGAAAAAAATTCTATTGATATTGTTGCTGTTTGTAGCATTTACAAGCAGTTACGCCCAACAAACATTGATTTATACACATTCGGACCGTTTGTTTGAACAAGGCAAAGAGCTGTTTGACCAGCAGAAATACACAGCTTCCTATCGCAGTTTTGAAGAGTTTTTAAACTCAACGGATAAGATCCGGGCAGGTCAGAGGCATGAAGCAGAATATTATCTGGTTGCCAATGCTTTTGAATTGAGACAACAGCATACATTTTCTTTGATCCAACATTTTTTGACATCAAATCCTTATACCCCCTTTATTGATAAGCTATATGCCATGCTTGGTATTCTTTTGTATGAAGAGGATCAGTTTGAGAATGCTTTAAGTTATTTCAATAAAGTCAATGAGAAACGTCTCAATCGCGGGGAGAAACTGAATTTTCAGTTTTGCAAAGCTTATACATTGCTTAGAACCGGGTCTTACCATGAAGCATTAGCACTTTTCAAAGACTTAAAAGGCGAGAAATTTCAGCGTCAGGAAGATGCCAGGTATTATTATGCTTATACGGAGTATGCATTGCAGAATTATTCGGCCGCATTACCTGAGTTTTTGGGTCTGGAAGATAGTGAGGTTTACAAGGAAAAAGTTGCTTTTTATCTGTTTCAGATTTATTATTTCCTGGGGATCAGGAATGAGATGAACGAAAGATATGAATTCATTACAACGCATTATCCCAATCATCCTGACAATGCTGAAATCTACCGTATTAAAGGAGAAGTTGCTTATGCAGAAGGTCAGTATGAGGATGCCATCAATTATTTGAAAAGATACGAGAGCCTTTCGCCACAAATGTTACGTAATGATTTGTATATGTTGGGGATAGCGCATATTCGCCTGAACAGGCATTATTCATCCATCCCGTATTTTCAACGGGTAACCACGGAGCCTGATGCCATGACGGAAAATGCTTATTTGCATCTTGGAAATGCATACATCAGAGCCAATGATAAAGAGAATGCCCGTTTGGCTTTTGAAGCAGCTTTGCGGACAAATTTTGACAAACAGGTGCGTGAAGAAGCCTTGTTGAATTATGCGCTGACAACTTATGAAACCACATCAGCATTCGGTGAATCTATTAGCGCCCTGGAGCAATTCCTGGAAGAATTCCCAAACTCAAAGGATGCTGATAAAGTCAAGAATTATCTGGCGATGGAGTATATGGCTACTAAAAATTACGAAGTGGCTTACCAATCTATCCAAAAAGTTGCCCGTCCCAACGAGAAAATTTTAGAGGCCAAGCAGTATATTCTTTATCAGCTTGGAACAGAAGCTTTTGCTCGTCAGGATTTTAATAAGGCAGTGGATTATTTCACCTTGTCTATCCAAAATCTTCCTGTCGGAATTTATGCACCCGAAAGTTATTACTGGCGCTCTGAAAGTTTTTACAGATTGGGAATGCATGAAAACAGCATTGATGATTTGAATGCTTTTTTCAGATTACCCGACGCTAAAAGAAGTAATAATTATGTGCCTGCACATTATGGTATGGGTTACGCATATTTTTCCCGAAAGAACTTCAGGTTGGCAAAAGAGTATTTCGAACGTTATACCACACTTGAACGCAACAAAAAATCAGATATTTTTGCTGATGCATTAAATCGCATTGGGGATTGCTATTTTTATGACAGAGACTTCCGTAATGCGGAGTTAATTTACACCCGATCTGCAAATTTAAGTCCCAATACCGGTGATTATGCCCTGTTCCAAAGTGGATATGTCGCCGGTTTACAGAAAAAATACAGCACGAAAATTTCTCGCCTGAATGATTTGGTGAAAAACTATCCGAAGTCCGAGTTTGCAGATGATGCCTTGTATGAAATAGGAAGGGCTTATATCATGCTGGGAAATGATGCAGAGGCTTTGAATACCTACCGCCGCTTATTGAGTTTATTACCCAATAGCAATATGGCACGCAGTGCAGCTTATGAAATCGGCATGATCTATCAGAATCAGGAGAAATATCCGGAGGCAATTAAAGCTTACAAAGCGGTTATAGCTGATTATCCCGGATCAGTGGAAGCTTTCACGGCCTTACAAAGCTTGGAGGGTATTTACATTGAAATGAATGATGTTCCGGCTTATTTGGCCTATGTTAATTCCCTGGACATGAAGTCTTCTCGCATCAGTGTAAGCCATGAAGATTCAATTAGTTACATCGCTGCTGAAAAACAATACATGAACTCTTCTTATAGACAAGCCATTACGGGTTTTCGTACCTATTTGAATAATTATTGTCCGGGAGGCAAATATTGTACGGCGGCACAGTTTTACATTGCTGACAGTTACTACAGATTAGAAGATTATGAACATGCCCTTTCAGAATATCAACAATTGACAATGATACAAGGGAATCAGTATATGGAAGAAGCTCTGACCCGCTCAGCTGAAATTACCTATGATCAGAAAAGGTATGGTGCAGCTTTGGAATATTTTGAGGAACTGATTCAAGCTGCCCAATCAAGTGAGAGGAAAAACACTGCCCGTTTAGGTGTGTTGCGCAGTAGCTATCAACTGAAGGATTATCAGAAAATAATCAGTGTTGTGTCCGATATAGTGTCTGATTCCAAATCGGGACCCGAGGTGTTGAATGAGGCAAGATACTACAGGGCGAAAGCTTATATTGCCACCAAAGAATTGGATCTTGCGCTGGAGGATTTGAAGTGGCTTGCCACGGACACCCGGACTGCCATAGGTGCTGAGTCAAAATATTTGACGGCTCAGGTTTATTTCATGGAGTGGAAACTGGATGAATCTGAAAAGGAAATTTTAGACTTTGCCAAGAAGAACACACCTTTTCAGTATTGGTTAGCCCGAAGTTTTGTCTTACTTTCAGATATATATCAGTCAAAACAACAAGATTTCCAGGCCAAGCAGTACTTATTAAGTTTGCAGCGTAATTACAAGGTGGACGATGACATTCAGGAGATGATAACAACCCGGTTGGATGCTATTTCCAGAAGAGAAAAGTCGAAGGTTATTAATTAATCGATTGTTATGGTCTCATAAAATTTATATAGCATATGATAACTCATCAAAAATATTGGATCATTGTATTGGCGTTTTTAACGATTCATACAGGAGTTGCACAAATCGATAGGAATATAACGGTAGAAAGAGATTTTGAACCTGTTATTCAAGATGCAGGTAAGATCACCGGTATTCCGGAAGTTTTTCAGATAGATACAAAAAAAGGACGGGTGGATTATTCGGAAATTTATCAACCTTTGTCTCTGGAAAGGCAGATCGTCACTCTTTCTGCCGAGCAGGTCAAACATGATGTTGTGGAATCTCCCAAAGAAGCTTTCCTCAGATTGGGTGCCGGTAACTATTGGAATACGCTGGGTGAACTGGCTTTACCTATCATCAATAAAGAAAAAGATCGTTTGGATTTGAGATTGAATCACCTCGGAACATTTGGAAAAAAGCAACACGCGTTCAGCAGGGCAAACTTGGCATACAACCATTATTTCACAAACTACGATTTGTATATGGATGCAGGTGTATCGCATAGGTTCTTTAACTATTATGGTGACAATTTTTACGGAATAATGGGAGATACGATCAACTTAAATGATCATATCAGCAAAATTTCAGATTATACGGAACAAAATTTAACTGAGATTACCCGCACGCCGCAGACTGTCAATTTGGATGATTTGGCAAACAATCCCTTGAATAAGATGATGTGGCGGTATCATGCTCAAATAGGCTTTCGTTCATTGCCGGATGCTGTTGGGACGAAGCACTTGGGTGAGTTGAATTGTGAGTTCATGGATATCAATGGTGGATTGAGAGAAACCATGGTGAAAGCGAATTATGGGTTTGACATGGCTTTGGGCGCTCATCGTTTGGGAGTGGATGTTGATTTAAAAAACCTTTTTTATGCAGCGAAAGAATTGGCTCAAATTAACTTTTGGGATTATTATGCCGTTCTTTCTTTCAATCCGTATTACCTGATGGAAGGAGATAACTGGTATCTGCGCGCCGGCTTAAAGACTGTTTTTTCCATTGTGCACGGTCGTGTCTTTAATCCCATGCCTGATGTTAGCGGCGAATGGAACGTGTTCCCGAAATGGCTGTCGCTGTATGGTGGCGTCGTTGGTGATTTTAGTCTATCGAACTTAAATACCATCTATGCTGAAAATCCCTATATTTATCATGACCTGAGGGTGAAGGATGTTTATACTCCCGTGAATCCGTATTTCGGATTTAAGTTAAAGCCATTGTCTCCTGTTTTAATTGATGCTTTTGTGGATTACAGATACATAGTCGATCAGTATTTTTATGTAAATAAAGCATTTACTTCGGCTGATGATTTGGGTGATTTTACCGATTTGTTCATCAACAGGTTTGACGTGCTTTACAGCAATGCATCTTTATTTAAAACCGGTATGCGCATCAATTATAACCACAAAGATATAGTGAATTTGCAGTTGAAGGGTGTTTATAATGCCTGGAACGTAAAAACGGAAGCTTATGCCTGGATGAAGCCTGCCCTCGAAGTAGATTTTTCGACGGATGTCAGGATCAATAAAAATCTGAAGGTTATGGCTATGGCATTTTATGTAGGAGAGCGCTACGCCAAGTTAGGTGACAACCCCTTTAAAATGAACCCGAAAATTGACATCAACCTAGGATCAACTTATACGTTCAACAAAACCTTTTCAGCTTTTGCACAATTAAACAACCTGCTGAACAGTAAATACCAGGAATTCTATGGTTATGAGATGCAGGGAATTAATTTTATGCTGGGAGGGGCGGTGTCGTTTTGATGTTTAATGTTTAACGTGTAGTGTGTTGAACTGTTTAATTGTTTGACTGAGAACAAAGAGCAAAGACAAAAGAACAAAGACAAATTAACTAAGAACAAAGACACACGACCAACCAACTTCCTAACTTCTTTAACTTCTTAACTACCAACTACCAACTACTATCCACTTAACTTCAACGCTTCGTTATTAGTTCTTTTACCAGCCTTTCCGCCCCGCCAATTTTCTCCATGATAAAAAGCATGTAGCGTACATCAACGGAGATGGTGCGTTGCAGCTCCGGCTCGAAGATGATATCGCCGCTCATAGCTTCCCAATTGCCATCGAAAGCCAAGCCTAACAATTCTCCACGGGCATTGAAAACCGGACTTCCGGAATTACCGCCCGTTATGTCTGTATTGCACAGAAAATTCACGAAAAGTTTGCCGGATGTTTTATCTGCATAAGGCCCAAAATTTTGTTGTTGAATAGCTGCTTTCAGCTCTTGTGGAACATGAAATTCCCTGTCGTTTGGGATCTCTTTTTCCAGTACTCCTTCGACAGTGGTAAAATAGTCGTATGTCACTGTGTCTGCCGGTTGATAACCACCGATAATTCCGTAAGTCATACGCATGGTAAAATTGGCGTCGGGATACCGCTTATGTGGGTCTGTTAAATTCATTGCTTTCAAGCCTGCCTCAAACATGCGATTCAAATGTTGGATGGAATCTAAACTTTCATAATAAGAAAGGTTGTTCAACTCATTTAGGGTGTTTTCAACCGCTGTATAGAACTGTAAAGCAGGGTCATTGTTCAAGTTAATTCTCCTGACTTTCAGTCTTTTACAAAATTTATCATGATTTGTAAAATTTGAGCGACTGTACACATGCCGTGCATACCGATTATAATCGCCTTTGAATTTTTTGTCAATTTGACGATATATAGAAGGTAGAAAGCGTTCATCGACGTATTGCCGGTAAGTTTTCAGCATGACTGCAAAAGTCGCTTCATCTACTTCAGGAACATAATTTTTATAGACTTCCTTGGATTGCTTCCTGATGGAGTCAAGAGGCAGATTGCTGTTTACCAGGTTTCGAAGTTTAGAAGCGATATGCGGCATTTCAACCCCAAATACCAGGGCTTCTCTCAGATAAGAAGAAGCGTGCAGCAAAGGGAAAATCTGCTCATAATTTCGCTTCAACGCAGGAAGCACGTTTCTGTATTTTTCAGCGTAAAGAGGCATGGTTTTGATTTGTTTTTCAAAAGCTCTCTCCACCATTCTTTTTCTATCTAAAATCTTTAGTTTTTCAACGGATTGATTCATGCCTATGCTGTTTTTCCAGTAATTGGAACTGCCGGCATATTTCCCTGCATAAGCTATATGGACGGCTTCATCAGCTTGCATGAATGATTCCCACACAGCTTGTTTTGCTCCACGTACATCAATGCGGGATTGATTTGTAGCATGAATGCGGTTGTTAATGCCGTACGAGGTCAGGTAACGTGAAGTGCTGCCCGGATTTCCCAATATCATAACGAAGTCATTTTCCTGATAACCCTGAGTGGCGATGGGAATTACTTTTTTAGGCGTGTAGGGAATATTGTCTGTGTGATACGTAGCAGGTCTACCCAAAGAATCGGCATAAATACGAAATACAGCAAAATCGCCCGTATGTCGGGGCCACATCCAGTTGTCGGTGTCTCCCCCATATTTTCCGATGGAGGAGGGTGGCGTATAGGCTAAACGAATATCTTTGAATTCATCCAGGACAAACACATAAAACTCATTGTCGCTGTAAAAGGAATTAACTTGCACAATATAGTCGTTGTCTTTACTGTATTCATTCCTGATAACTTGGATCACCGAATCTTGTTTTGCCGCTCTGACATTGAAGTCCAGGCTATCGGGAAGAGCCTCTGATACACGTTCGGTGACATCCGTAATGCTGACCAAAAACTTAACGGTAAGTCCGGGTACCGGAAGCTCATCCGCTAATGTTTGGGCAGTGAAGCCATTTTTAAGATAGTTATGTTCAACTGTGCTCAACTTTTGAATGTCGCCATATCCGCAATGGTGGTTTGTAAGAACCAATCCCCGGTCGGATACCACCACCCCTGTGCAACCTCCGCCAAAAACTACCACTGCATCTTTCATGCTGATGTTGGTGTCGCTGTATATGTCTTCAGCCGTTAGGCTGCATCCCATATTGTGCATTTTCTGAATATTGAGTTGCTCAATTAATGGAAGCATCCACATGCCTTCATCACCTTTAATGGGTGAAACTATTATAAGAAAAAGAGGCAAAAACAGTAATCTTTTTATATGTGTCATATATAAATTTTGTATTTAATAAAATAACAAATCGATATTTAGCACATGACAAAATCAAGGAAACGAAAATTAATTACGATTCAATCTACTAAACTCGGGGCGTTGCCCCAAACCCCACTTCATTTTTTGGCTTGAACCAAAAAACGAAGCAAAAAAGTTCAAGACTGCGCCCGCTTCGCTCGAAAAATTTACGCTCGAACAGCTAAATCATCCAAACTCGCAACTTCGTTGCTCAAACAAGGACGATTTTTAACGCTGTTCTCACTTATTTTTCGGCTCACCGGACGAGGTCAGTTACCAATTGGCGCATAAAATCTTGTAAGCTAATCAATTGCGTTTTATAGAGTATTTTCTGTCATGTACTTAGATAAAAAACATCTAAGAAGCACAAAGGTAGTTTTTAATTTTTAAATTTTGGTTTTCTACTTTAGAGCAAAAAGTAAAAGGTAAAAATGGAGATGGTAAAAGGTAAAAGATGTACCATTTGCACTTAAATTAAGACAAAATCTAAGTATCTGATAGTTAGGGTTGTCGAGAAAGTGATACAGGGGTTTTTAAGCAATTGATAAAAAATAAGTTATGCACAATGTCAAAAAAATAAGAAAATTACATATCTTTGAGTCAGCATTTAATAAGGTTCTCCGATAGCTGAAATACATTGTATCGGGGAGTTTTTTTTATTATAATTTTCAGATGTCGCAATATATTGATCGAATTGACCTGGTGTATCTTTGGGTGGACGATAGTGATCCGCTTTGGCAAGCCAGGCAGCAAGCCGCATTGGCGAATAGAAATGACGAGCCACCATTAACACCACCGGTCGCTATGCAAATAATGATGAACTAAAGTATTCGTTGCGTTCGGTTGAAAAACATATACCTTGGATACACAAAATTTTTATTGTTACTGACAATCAAACACCTTCATGGTTAGATATTCATCATCCTAAGATTACTATTGTAGATCATCGGGAAATTTTACCTCCGGAAGCTTTGCCTTGTTTTAATTCACGTGTGATTGAATATTTCATGTATCGCATTCCGGGCTTGAGCGAATATTTTATATATGCCAATGATGATATGTTTGTAAATGCGAATCTGTTACCTTCATTTTTTTTCGGTACAGATGGATTTCCAATTGTCAGATTGCAGTATCTGCCCTTCCAGCGTATAGAGAGTAAGCTTAAAAATTTGATGAATATCAGAGCTAATTCATATCGAAAAAGCATAGATAACTCCATCGCGCTGATCAGGAAAAAATTTGGCAAGTACTATCCCGGAGCTTCGCATCACAACATAGATGCATACAGAAAAAGTGATTTTGCAAAGGTAGTAGAAGAAGTTTTTAAAGAAGAATTTCAAGCAATTATTACTCATCAATTCAGAACCCACAAAGATATTCAGCGTATTATTTTTAGCTATTATGCTTTAGCTGTCGGGCGTGCTCATTTGAAATTTGCAACAAGAAAAACATCCTCCCGTATTCGTTTGCACAAGGGTAATTTTCAAGAATACTTAAATCGTTATCAGTCGGATTTGTTTTGCCTGAACGATTCGGAACGTGCAAATGATGAAGACAGGGCATTGGTTCGCCCTTTTTTGGAAAGCCTGTTTTCGGACAAATCACAATTTGAAATAGACTAAATAAACTCCACTTTTAAGTTCTTAATTTTCCCGTTAAATTCCCCTATTTTTTTCAACGGGAACACCAAAGTCTGCACCCAGCTTCGTTTGTCTTTTTTTACCTCTGCATCGGCGGCAAATGGAATGACTTTGAGCGTCTCTTTCAATTCGCCGTTGACTAACAGTCTTGTTTCCATATTGGTGCCTTCAATGGAGATGGTGACTTTTTGACCTGTGGGAATTACGTAGTCAAACTGATAATCATAACCATTACGGCTAAAACCGAGCTTGCCGTCTTTGGGTTCTGTGAGATAGAAAGTAGAAAAACCGGAACTGAACAGTATTGTTCCGTGTGGATTTTGACCCGCAATAATATCAAAACTTACCCGGTAATCCCAACCGATATCTTCCAGCTTTTGTTTCAGCAGCTCTCCTTTACGTGGATTTTTTACCTCAAAAACAACTCCTTTTTTCGATTTTGCAGGAATTGCCAGCATGTTTAGACCCGGCGCTTCGCTAAGTAGTTTTCGATTTTCGTTGAACGCATCAAATGGGGTTTTTACATTTTTGCCTGTCCACATTTTCACGGCAAGTGTTTGCATAGCCGGATAAAGCCTGTGATAAACATCCTGTGTACTGATACCGTTGCCCACCTGGTCGTTCCATACGGCAAACATACCCCCTTTGATCTGTGGGTGTTTTTCTTCAAAAACCTCTTTACCAATTACGGCAGGTGTCCAGTTTTCATACAAGTGTTTGATGTCCAGATAGTCCAAATAATAACCTGCGGCGGGCACAATATAGATCAGTTCGTCAGGAATGCTTATCACGTCATACCCCAACGCAATCATGTCGCGTGGTTCTGCATAACCGTTGTACCAGCAGTTCATCAACACATCTTCCACTTTCACGGGTGTTTCTCCTTTGGCATGGGTAAGCGCGCCCCACAGTGCCGCTTTTTTGCCGTATTTTTCTACTTCTTTGATATAATAATCGGTAAAATAGCGGAATTTTTCCACTACTGCCTGGTCTTTGTTGCTATACTCGTCGGTACCGATATGTACGTACTCATTGACAAAAACCGGATTTTCACCTTCCAGATATTCTTTGAAAAGTCCGTCCAAAAACTCGTAAGTCTTAGGATTAAACAAATCCAAATGGTCCATTCCGTACTCTTTACTGCCTATTTCAGGCAAATAGTGGCTAAAAGCGAGGGTGTGAGCCGGCACATCAATTTCCGGAATAATGGTGACGCCCTGCTTTAGGGCATCGAGCTGCAAGCGGCGAAATTCTGCTTTACCGTAATGTCCGTCTCTGGCAGCCAAACCGGGATATGTCTCACTCTCTAATCGGAATGCAGAGTAGGTTTTGTTCCAATCGTTGCCGAAATGTTGAATAAATCCGTTGTCATTCAGGTGAATCTGGAAAGTATTCATCTTGTAGTACGACATTAACTTTACCAGGTTCTGCAAATACTCCATGGGAAAAAATTTACGCCCCACATCGAGCATAAATCCCCGTTTTGGATAGTCGGGATAATCAATGATCACGCCCTGCGGCAGCACGAAAGATTGCTCCAGCATTTGCAGTAAAGTGCGTGTAGCCCAATAAAGCCCGGTGGTAGAGTTAGCGGTAACTTGCACTGAATTTCCAATTTCAATTTGGTATGCTTCCCTTCCTTTTGCTATCAAAGCATTGGGGTCGAGTACAAATATAACATGCGCGATGTTGTCTGCATTTGTTTTATTCAGAGTAAGTGCTTCTCCAAACATCGCTTTGTAGTCTGCGGCAAACTGCCCGGCAACCTGTTTGGTCGCATCATCGGCAACAAGGCTTGTTTTTGAAGAAAATAAGAATGTACCATCGCTACTTTTCCACTCTTTAAGCTCAGGAATTACAAAGGGTTTTGCTTGCTGAGCGAATGTAGAGACAGAAAATAAAAGTGCTAATAATAAAAATAGGATGTTCATAATTGTAATTTGAAAGTGTGTCATTGATTCTATGTTGATCCTTAGTGTAGGTATAGGTGTACTGAATGAGTTGTGAATACTTATTTTTGATTATTGTATTGCTCTATATCAGCGTGTTTTACGAAGTTAGCTCTGTATAGTGTATGCGGAGCAGTACATAGCCAAACTAATTGTCCCTCCTTATCTGTTACTAAAATTTTTTTAGTTGTGGATGACCCGAATAGTAAATAGCGGTCGTCAATCTCTTCGGCATTTGCCATAAATCTTGAAGCATGCTCTTTCGGAAATGCGGTTTGCATCAGCACATTAGCCTTTTTGGCTGTTTCATCAATATCAAACTTCATGAACCTGGATTCTTTGTTAGCCATTCCGTTATCCAAGAAAGAAAGTTTACCTGCCTTGTCGATATACACGGAATGAACACCTGACATAGGTGTGTTTAATCCGTTAATTTCCAGGTCGCCCTTTTCTCCCAATCGCCACATGATCTTTCGGGTTTCACGATTGATCTTCCAAATTTCGGAATCATTCAGAAATGAGATCAGCAAATTGCCGTCTTGATCTTCCGAAACAGAATTGGCATGCAACCAATCATTCACTCGGGACGCTCCGGTAGACTCAATCCCTTCAACGATTGCGGGATCATCAATGGGGTTTCGCTCGTCGAAGCAGCTCCAATCCCACAAACTTTTGCCTTGCAGGTCATAGATATTGATGCCTTCGCCCACAACAGTTTGATCGCTCGCTCCGCCAACAGATGAAAGGTCGAACTGCTCAGGTACTTGACTGATTACGGCTATCGTTCCGTCATCAAGCATTTTGGCATCATGATGAACCAATTCCCGTGCAAGCTCTGTCCCCAACTTATTGAACACAAGGTTTCCCAACAAATCGATTACAAATACTGACCTGCCTTCCCGACCTAATGAGTTTCCTGTTGTACAAGTAATAGTTTGATATTTAGGGTTATAGTTGGAGCTGGTCATAAAAGCATTGGAAAAATAATACCACACCACTTTACCTTCTTCGTTGATCATGGTGATTGTCCCCGGTTTCTCCCGTTGCTGCGTTAGAATATACCCACCCAAGGGAGCTTTTAACCGGTTCTCGTCTATGGTGTAGCGTGGTACATTGGTCGGCAGCGAAGATGTGGTAAATTGATATTTTTGGGTGGTAGTCCATGCTTTCCCCGACCTTACTTTCACTTCAAATTCATACTTGGTTGATTCTTCCAAAAACAAAATATGGAGAGTTTGGGCATTTGCTTCAGATGCATACGCATTGCTGACACTCTTTTTGTTGACGGGATCGGATAATTTCCAATAAGAGACCTCAGCTGTTGCCGGTTTACGAAATTTAAAGTCTATCTGAATGTGCAGCACATTATTTTTATCAACAGATGCCTGAATTTTTTCAACCAATGTATGAGGAGCTACAAACTCATCTTCCGGTTGGCAAGAAAAAAGGAGCACTGCGAATAAAACTAAATAAATAATTCTGTCTAACTTCATGGGTATCAATTTTTAAAGTCATCAAGGTGTTTCAATAATTCCGGATTTATATCCGTTTCCTTCTTTGGAATGGGGAAATAACGCCGTTTATCGTTTTCGGTCAGGTCCCGGGGATATACCTTCCATTTATCACTCAGGTCAGGTGCTCCTAAGTTTCTTTCTTCCCACTCGGTTTGAAGTTTTTTGGTTGTAATGTATTTGTCCATTCTGTCTTTCCACAATCCCATTCTGATTAAATCGGGGCGGCGCATTCCTTCGCTGTTAAATTCCAAGAAGCGCTCATCACAAATGGCTTCACGCAATTTTTCTTTCGATGGATAATCAGCTAAATTCAAATTGAAAGTGGAGGATTGGAAAGCCCTTTGACGAATGCGGTTGATCAAATCGATCGACTCTTGCGTAGGTGAATTTAACTCGTTTAATATCTCTGCTTTACACAAAATAATATCTGCCAAACGCAAAACAGGCATATTGTTTCCGGTATGGTAGTTATAGGTTCCGGTGCGTTGGTATTTGTATTTTTTGGTGTAAACCGCATCCAGCTCTTTGGTTATAAAAGGTTTTGCCGGATTAGCGGGATTTGGAGTTTCTTTGTAAAGCGTACCCACCTTCTCAATGGATGGCGGCATAACATAATTAATCCGAGTTGGCTCATATACATCTTTGAAAGCTGAAACCACAAGTTTTGTAAATCTTTCGTCATTTTGCATGTCCATTTGCCAGGCTGCACTCAGTGGGATATTGATTAAATTCCATCCCATGTCATAATTCCACGGAGTGAAGTTCATACCAATATCAGACGTACCAAAGTTTGAATTCGGATTTGAACGGACAGCGAAAATCAGCTCTTTATTGTATTTGGTAGCTTCTAAATCGGGATTAAAGATATCCCAAACCCGTTTTTGCAACACATAAACCCCTTTGCTCTCCAATGCCAACACTTTATTGGCATAGGTTAATGCTTTTTGCCAATTGGTGTTTGCATCGCCGTTGCCACTGAGCCTCATCCTGCCCGCTGCACGCATATACACACGGCACAGCATCCCTTGCACCGCCCCAATAGTGGCTCTTCCGGCATCATTGTTCGTAGGATACGTTTCGGGCAGCGATTTTTCAGCCTCCAACAGGTCTGAAATGATTTGTGCCTCTATATCTTCTATGGACGAGAGCGGAATATTCCTGGCTTCTTTTTCAAAAGTTAAATTCAAAGGTACTTTGTAAAAAATATCGGTCAATTGGTAATAAGCCCATGCCCTTAAAAAATGTGCTTCCGCCAAATAGCGCGCTTTCAGTGCTTTTGCTTCTTCGATTACTTGGTCGGTAATGGTAACATCTTTCGCATAAAACTTTTCAACTTCTATCTTTTCAATATTCGGAATAGCTATGTTAGCCCGGGATATGATGGTGTAATAGCCTTCCCACGACCACACCACATCTTGACTTTCGTTTAACTTGTTGAAATTGAGTATTTCAGCGTTTTCGTTGGCACGGTACCCACCATCCGAAGCAATATCATTTAAGTAGAAAATATCCCGGTTGGTGACTGCAATAAGCGGTTCGTAAATGGAATTGATGGCAGCAAGTGCATCTTCTTGTGTGCCGAAAGCCAAATCTTCCGTCAACTCAAAATAGACTATCTCTTTCAGCGGGTCTTCACAAGAGTAAACACCGGCAAGGACGACTATGATCAAGAATATTTTTATCAAGAGTTTCATGATTTTATGCATTTAAAAAGTTACTTTAATTCCTAAATTGACAGATTTAAAAGAAGGATATGAGTTGTAGTCCAACCCTTGTGCAAAGGAGACTCCGGCGTTGGTGCTTACTTCGGGGTCTAAGCCGGTGTAAGGTGTAAGCAAGAGTAGATTTTGTCCTCCCACAAAGAAGCGGAGTGATTTCACGTATTTATTGAATTTCTCCATCTTATGTACCGGCAGCGTATATCCTAATTCTATATTTGCCAATCTCAGGTAATCGGCTTTTTCTACGAATTGAGAGTTGATGTACGAGCCGTATTTCAACCCTGCATCTCTTACATATCCGTAACGTGGGATGGTATTTGACGGATTGCCGTGTGTCCACCTATTCATAGCTTGTTTTACTATAGTTAGGTCTTCCATCACTATTCGGGTGATGTTGAGCAGTTCAGCACCTATGGAAGCATCAAAGAAAAAGGAGAAGTCAAAGTTTTTCAGCTTTAAGTTGTTTCCCAGACCTATAATAATATCGGGATTACCGTCACCGATTACTGTTCTGTCATTTGGAGTAATGATACCATCGCCGTCCAGGTCTTTGAATTTCGGTTCGCCCGGCACTGCATTGGGCTGCGTAGGGTGGGGTTCATCTTTTTGAATGATTCCGTCAAACACATAGCCGTAAATTGAACTTAGCGATTGCCCTTCTTGCAGCAACATATACTCTTGAATATCGTAGTAGCCGTGTGGACGAATGGTCAGGTAACGCGGTTCGCCGTTGTTTAGTTTCAATACGATATTTTTGTTTTTGGAGAAATTGAGCGTTGTTGTCCAGGCAAAGTCTTTCGATTTCAGGTTGTTCGACTTGATAAACAGCTCAAATCCATTGTTTCGTATCGTACCGTTATTGCCTATAACTTCCACAAATCCGCTGCTTGCTGCTCCAATTTTTATCGGATTGATCAAGTCGTCGGTGGTTTTCACGTAGTAGTCAAAATTGACTTCAAAACGGCTGTCGAGTAGTGAAAAATCGACTCCTAAGTCATACTGAGTTGTGGTTTCCCATTTCAGTTTTTCGTTTCCCGGACTGGTGGGATACATTCCGATAACATTATCTGCACCCCCTACGTAAACATATTGGAAACCGAATTTTGTTCTGGATTGATACAGCGGAAATCTTGAATTACCCGACAAGCCCCAGCTTCCCCTTAACTTTAAGGATGAAAACAACGGACGGATAAAGCCCATAAATTCCTCATCGCCCAATTGCCATGCAGCTGAGAGTGACGGGAAATAGCCCCATTTGTTACCGTCGCCGAAATGGGATGCTCCATCGGCTCGTACTGTGGCATTTAAAATATAGCGGTCCCGTAATACATATTCTAATCGGGAGAAGAAAGATAGCGTTGTAGCTCTTACCTTGTAGGAGTTTAGGCCTTCTATCTTTGCGGCAGCTCCAAAATTATTGTAAGATAAATTGTCATTAGAGAAATCGGTGGCTTGCATTCCCAGACCTTCTTCAACATACTGCATATATGTGCTACCGGCTATTGCTTTAATATTATGAATTTTATCAAAATTTTGATGGTAAGTCAGTAGTGCGTCCAATTGGTGGCTATCTGTTTTGTAGAGTTCTCCTGTACCGGATCCATTACTTGCTTTCCCAATATTCGTCATTTTGGGATAGTATTTCATGCTTTTGTTGTTCTCGTTATTGTAAACATACTGAACTTTACCCGTTAAGTTTTTTAGGATGTTCGCTTCCGCAAAAAATGATTGATAGTTCAAATTGGCTGTGTTGTCAAAGTCCACGTTCAGCAACTCAGAAAGGACTTCAACTTTACGTGTGGGGTCACCGAATACGTTTACTCCGTCTGGTGTATCAATGGGTGAAGCCGTAAATATTCCGTATAGCACGTTGTCATTTGCCGGATTTTTACCCATGTTCACGTAGTTTTTATTGGTGCGTACAGCATACATGTACCCGCCAAAACGGACACGGTTCGTGAGCTGGTAGTTAATATTAATCCGTCCGCTCCATCGGTTGAATTGCGTGTTTTGCAGCACACCCAGGTCTTTCATATAATTCCCGGATACAGCCATCAGCAGCCTGTTTTCACCGCCACTTAGCGTAATGGAGTGATTTTGAGTAAGTCCTGTCCGCGTAGCTAATTTGATCCAGTCTGTACCTTCGCCAATGTATTTTCGCTGTTCTTCCGTATAAGGCGGGTTCCCGTCACGTCCGTTTTCTTCCCAGTATCTCATCCGGAAATCAATCACATCTTTGGCGGTCAGCTTATTGAGCCGGTTGTTCATCTGCTTTGCCGAAACGCTCGATGAATAATCGAGGGCAAAGTTGTTTTTAACCCCTTTTTTGGTGGTGATAATGACCACTCCATTGGCTCCGTTGGCTCCGTAGATTGATGTGGTGGCGGCATCTTTCAGCACTTCTATAGATTCAATGTCATCGGGATTGATCTGGTTTCCCATATTGGTTTGAAATCCGTCCACAACGTATAGCGGCTCATTGGAGTTGCTTATGGAAGATGCTCCCCGTATCCTCACGCTGATAGCACCACCCGGCTCGTGATTGTTTTGTTTTACTTCTACACCCGCAGCCCTACCTTTAAGCAGCTGAGCCGCATCGGTCACCACACCGGCTTTTACATCTTTTGTTTTGATGTTTGAAATTGACCCGGTCAAATCCCGCTTGCGTGTAACTCCATAACCTACAACCACCACTTCGTCTAAACTCTTGCTGCTTTGTAAAACAACCCGAAGGTGTGGCTGGTTTTTGGCTATTACAATTTCTTGCGGTGTAAAGCCTACATAGCTGATCACAAACACTTGTCCGTCCATAGCAGCTAATTTGAAATTTCCACTCATGTCGGTCAACGTACCAAGCGTTGTTCCTTTTATCTGAACAGATGCCCCAATAAGTGGTTCTTCATCTGCACTCATCACGCTGCCGGTAACTTCCTGTAGTTGGGATGCCGCATACAATGAATTGAGTAAAACGAATAAAAGAATAATGATTTTTTTTTGCATGGTGTATAAATTTTGTTGAATTGTTTTTTCCTGTTTCTATCGCGGTGTAAAGCCTACTTTATTAAATAATACATAGTGTTCCCTCGAGCTGTAATCGTCGCCCATAAATTCTAAATTCTCCAGGCTGCAATAAATTCCAAATGGGATCTCTTTTCCGTATTCCAATTTCACGCGGTCTATCTCTTTGCCATCCAGCAACCATACTAATAAGTATTGTTGATCTTCTGTTTCTGAAATCGACATGGATAGATCATACCATCGCTCACTCTTGATGGGGTGAATGCTTTGATGCCAGGGGTTGCCCTGCGATGTGAGATACATAAGCACTTCATCGGCTTTTGCATGGTGTTCACTTCGGACATCGGCTTTTCCCGGTCCTATTTCAAAATCTACTTCATGATAGTCATCATAATAGAGAAAAGCACCGATACTTACTTTTTTATGCATCTCCATTTGAGGAATATAGACCCTCCAGCTATAGACTCCCGTTTTATACCTTTGTGTTACGGTTTTTAGTTTTGGGCGTTGACCGGTACCGGCTTCTGTCCAAAAACGAATATTGCCGTCTCGAAACTCATAGAGGGTTTTACCATGAGTAGCTTGCGACGCATCCGTCCAGTTTCTCTTCCAACTTTCAAAATCATACCCTAAGTTCCCGTCCCAATCGGCAGGGTCGGGAGTACCGATAATATTGACCTGTCCGTTTTTCACCACATATCCATTGCTGTGAACAACTCCCGTGAACGCCGTTGTCCCGTAGGGTGTCCATGGCAGATTGTTTAAATCGATATTGGAAACTAATTTAAAATACGCAGACAAAAAACCTTTGTTTTTTGCATCTTCGGTCGATAAATAAGCGAATTGTTCGGCTGTTTCTATCCAGTATGGGTCGCTTTCGGTTCCACTGCCTTTTTCTATCGGACTTATTTGTCCGTTCCATACCGAAGTTTGACCCTGAACGCTTAAATAACCGGTAAAACAAAAAATGGAGAATACTAATGCTACAATTAAATTTTTATTCATTTCTATATTTTTTTATTGATTAGATTAACTATCGAGTTTCGAAGCTCCCCTATCCACGATAGCTATCGGGACCCCCGCAAGATATAGGGGGAGTTCGGGTTCCGTAGGTAATTGCGGTTATTGATGGTTACTGAGTTTAATCGAAATAGCAACTTCTGAACACCCGAACTTCCGAACATCTGAACAACAATTAATAACGTAAACTGCTAACTGTAAACCGCTAACTAAAAAAAGCTATCTCGGCGTAAATCCCATTTTGTTAAACAACACGTAATGTTCTCTGGTGCTATAATTATCGCCGATAAACTCTAAATTCTCCAAGCTGCAATAAATTCCGAAAGGAAATTCCTTGCCGTATTCTAAAACTATATTGCCAACTTCTGTGTCGTTCACAAGCCATTTTACAGTATATTTTTTTTGGTTTGTTTCTGTAATTGACAAGGTTAAATCATACCACTGTCCACTCTTTATCGGTTGAATGCTTTGATGCCACGGATTGTCTTGCGAAGTGAGATACATCAGCACCTCATCGTCTTGTGCGTTAGCTGCACTTCTTTCTGCGGCAGTGCCGGAGCCTATTTCAAAATCCAGTTCATGCTCATCATCATAGTATAGAAAAGCCCCGATACTTACCTGACTAAACATTTCCATAGGCGGTACATACACTCTCCAATTATAATCACCTGTGGTGTAGTTTTGGTTGATGGTTCTTATTTTGGGGCGTTGACGGTAATCAAAACCGGCAGGTTGCTTAATACCTGCTTCTGTCCAAATACGTATATTCCCGTCTCGATAGTCGTAGAGCGTTTTTCCGTAAGTTTGTTGCGATGCATCTGTCCAGTTTGTTTTCCAGCTTGTGTAGTCATATCCTAAGTTTGCATTCCAAGAGATGGGACCATAATCGCCGGAAGTATTTATATTTACATTTTTTATCTTATGCCCGTTGCCATCAAAAACTCCCGTAAATGCCGGTGCTCCGATAGGTGTCCAAAGCAGATGATTTAAATCAATGTCGGTAACCAATTGAAAGTGTGCAGACAAAAAACCTTTTTCTTTCGCCTCTCGGGTTGATAGATAGGCTAATTGTTCGGCTGTTTCTATTATATAAGGTTTACTTTTCGTACCATTCCCTTTTTCTATCGGGCTTATATGTCCGCTCCATACCGAGGTGTTACTTTGAGAACTTAAACTCCCAAGACAGAAAATCAAGATCACTACGATAAAAAGCTTTTTATTCATTTTTAAAAATTTGTAATTGGACAAAACACAGCTTTCAATATTGTTCAAGATCAAGACAAAAATAGACTATTATTTCTGAAACCATGTATTTGGCCGTCCAATAAAAATCAACCTAAATCCGAAACAGGAGTATTTTTAAACAAAACAGATGATTTAACGATTTTTTTTATAAATTTGTCCAATCAAGTTCGTGGCGAAAACACATGTTATGCCGGTATCCAATATCATTAGCTGTTTCATTGTTTCTATGTATACTGTCCATACATGCTGCAGAAACCGATTACTACTTCAAACAAATTTCATTGGAGCAAGGGCTTACTCAATCCCGCGTACAAAGCATATTGCGTGATGAACAGGGAATTATTTGGATTGGTACAAAACATGGATTGAACAGTTTCGACCAATTTGAATTAACTACCTATTTATATAATAAAAACGAAAAAAACGGACTGCCCGATAACTTTATCCGTTTTATAGCCGAAGATGAGCGTTCCCTGATTTATGTCTCTACCAACAAAGGAGTGGTGATCTTTGATCGTATCAAGAAAACATTTACGCCGATACTATATCAAGGAGAAGCTTTCCAGGCTTGGTCGTTTTACATGGAGCAAGATAAAATTATTTTTGGCGGCGAGTACAGAATGTTGTACGCATACTACTTTGACTCGGGTAAAGTAACGCCCTATTTAACTCAGCCTTCACCAATCAAGGAAGATAGGATTTATAATATTTACAAATGGACAGCCGACCGGCTGATCTTATCCACAAAAAGAGACGGAATATGGGTGCTTAATACGCAAACCAAACAATTTGAGCCATATCCTTTTTTTACACACAAAGAAATAAACACCATTTTTCTGGATTCAAAAAACCGGTTGTGGATCTCTGTTTACAACAATGGTGTGGTTTGCTTTGACCCGGACGGTAATAAAGTGGTGGAACTGAACACCAAAAATTCCAACTTAAGTAACGATATTGTGTTCGATTTTTTGGAAGTGCAGGACCAAATTTGGCTCGGAACCGATGGCGGTGGGATTAATATTTATGATGTCAATTCAGGAAAAACCAGTGTGCTCAAACATGCGCCCGGGGAGCCCAATCACCTTCAATACAATTCTACCTATTGCCTCTACAAAGATGCAGATGAAAACATCTGGGTTGGAACCATAGTAGGCGGATTGTTAGGATTAAAAAAGGTGTATATCAAAACTTTCAAGGACGTTTCTTTCAATAATCCTCACGGACTGAGTGAACGTGCCGTAGTAACCGTTTATCAGGAAGATGACTCGAAACTTTGGGTTGGCACCGATGGCGGCGGGCTGAATTTATTCCATATTGAGCGTGAGTTGTTTACACATTTCAAGGCAACTGCCAATGACAAAATAACGGCTATTGCTCCATATTCAGAAAATGAATTGTTGCTATCCTGCTTTAACAAAGGGCTTTATCTTTTCAATAAAAAAACAGAACAGATCAGGCCCTTCGACTTAATAAGTCCCCAACAATTAAAAAAAGAATTCTCCTATGGCGATTTAGTAAGCATCTATTCCACACAAAATGAACTGTTGATACTTGGGCAACACATCTATTCTATCGACCGGATATCTAAACAATCAAAGATCATAGATAACCCGAAACTCAATATCAACCGGAAAGCGGCACTAAGGGTAGTGGGCGAAAAAACGGGTGAAATTTATCTCTTGGGTATGAGTGATATACTCGCGATCTCTTCCTCCAGAGACAGTTTACAAGTGCTTGTGTCGGCACCCGAAGGGGTGGAATTTACCTCTGCTTGCCGTGACGAAAACGGAAATTTTTGGATAGGAAGTAATGACGGACTTTTTATGTATCACGGAAAAGAGCATCAACTGACTGCTATCCCTACTAATTTGTTTTCCAACATTTCGCAACTCATACTCGACAAAAAAGGGAGACTCTGGATTGGGGCGCAGAACATGCTTTTTGTCTATATCATTTCCGAAAAACGATTTGTGATATTGGGTGAATCAGACGGAGTGCCACTCAATGAATTGGCTTTCAGTCCCTACACCGTACAAGGCGACTACCTTTTTATTGCCGGAAATATGGGGTTAGTAAGGATAAACAACAATATTGAGTTTGACACTGCGGACAATCCTGAAATAAAAATAAACAACATAGATCTGGATGGGATTTCAATTTTAGATAAGCTGAAAGGAAACAAAGTTAAAATCCCCTGGAACCACTCTTCGGTCAATATCAGAATCATAGTAAAAGAAAAAGACATGTTCCGTAAACATGTTTTCAGGTACAATATATCATCGGCTAACGACCAACAGATAGAAACATACAGCAATAAACTGTTTCTGGGGAAATTACAGCCGGGGAAACACAATATTTATGTATCGTGCAATACCCAAAGCGGTGAGTGGTCACCGGCAGAGAACCTGTTAGAAATTGTAGTAGCCACACCCTGGTGGAAAAGTTTTTGGTTTGTCATACTCTTGTCAATGCTGGTAGCAAGCGTCGTATTGTATGCAATAAAAAAGCAACTTAACAAGAAGGAAGAAAAGCTCAAATGGCAATTGAACGAGCATGAAAACAAGCTGAATGAAGAAAAAATCAAATTTCTGATCAATATAAGCCACGAACTGCGAACACCTCTCACCTTGATATACACGCCGCTGAAACGGCTGATAGAGAAAAAAGTTACTCCCGAAAATGCAGAAACCGAATTAAAGAACATTTTCAAACAAACCAAGCAAATGAAGCAAGTGATTGATATGGTGCTTGATGTTCGGAAAATGGAACTTGGTAAGGAAGAATTGCATTTCTCAAAACATAATATTAACCCCTGGCTCACAGAAGTTGCTGATGCATTTGTGCCGGAGTTTAAAGAAAAAGAGATCAGGGTCACTTTTGATTTGGACGAGTCATTAGGCGAGATCATTTTCGATGAAAATAAAAGCAGCATTGTTTTGTCTAATCTGCTGATGAACGCATTAAAATTCTCTCCCGTAAACTCCACAGTAACCATTCGCTCTCGTCGAAACGGAGATCATGTACGAGTGGAGGTCTCCGACCAAGGTATGGGACTCGACGATGTGGATATCAATCAGTTGTTTTCTCGCTTTTACCAAGGTAAACACCATGTAAAAGGGAGCGGAATAGGGCTTTCTTATGCAAAAATGCTGATTGAGATGCAAGGCGGAAGTATTTGGGCTGCAAACAACGAAACCGGAGGAGCCACCATTTATTTTGAGTTGCCATTGCGAAAAGAAGAAAATATAGTCGTAACAAGAAAAGAAGACTTGGAAATAGGATCATATGTTTCAACTGATCTAACGGATACCACTATTCAGATAGCTGATAACGATTTAACACCCTATAGCGTGCTGATCGTAGAAGATGAATCAGACTTGCGAACTTTTTTGGAAGATGCCCTGTCTGAATATTTCGGTCAGGTATTTTCAGCCGAAGATGGTCTGATAGCGCTTGAAAAAATTAAAAAACACAGTCCGGATATTGTTGTAAGCGATGTGATGATGCCCAATATGGATGGTTTTCAACTTTGCAAAACCATCAAAGATGATCTGTCAATCAGCCACACGCCGGTTATTTTGCTTACGGCACTTAGCCATTCAGAGCATGTGATCACAGGTTACAAATTAGGAGCGGATGCCTATTTATCCAAACCTTTTGAGTTGGAACTATTGGTAAGCCTGTGCGCCAATCAACTGAAGAAAAGGGAAGATATTCGAAAACGCTATCTTCTTGGGCAAGGCATTTCATTACAAGAATCTACCTTTAGCAATGCCGATGAGAAATTTATGCTTAAACTGAACAAGTTTATCAATGAAAACATGCAGGAGCCTGATTTTGGGATTAAAGAACTTTTAAATGAAATGGCGATGAGCCGCACTTCGCTTTACGACAAAGTAAAAGAACTTACAGGCTTGGGAGTAAATGATTACATCAACCGAATACGGATAGAGGCAGCTTCCCGGCTTTTAATCAATTCCGATATGAACATCAATGAAATAAGTGATAGAACCGGATTTAACTACCCACGCCATTTCAGTACCCTGTTCAAAAAAATAAGAGGTATTTCACCTTCTAAATTTAGAGAGGCAAACAGGCAGTCTGAGTAGTTTGTCAACGGTTTTCAGTACGCAGTTTTCAGTCAGCAGCAAGCATTGAACAGCATGATAAAATACGAAACCCGCGGCTTTAAGCCGGTCTTTGGGTGGTTCAAGGAAAAATAAACAGACGAGAACAACATTTTCGGACAAATCAGGAGTTATTTCGGATTATTGCGCAACATATTGAAATATTGATGAAGTAATTTTGGGGCATATGAGATTGATCAACTGTTTTTGAAAATGACTCAATGAGTTCATCGAGCGTTCAATACCACAATTTTAAAAAACTAAACACATGAAGACAAAATTACTTTTATTGGTTTTTGTGCTGGTAGCAAGCATTTATGCTGTACAATCAGCAACCAGCAAATGGGATGGCATCACCCGCACAGTTTGGGCAGGTGGCGAAGGAACTCAGGAAGACCCTGTTTTAATCGAATCGGCGGCTAACTTGGCATATATGGCAAGTGACGCGGCAAGAGAAGGATTTGGGACTTATCTTAATCTCCATTTTAAGCTTACCACTGACATTGATTTAAATGATCATTTGTGGACTCCTATCAACATTTTTATTGGAAATTTTGATGGAAACGGACACAAAATCATGGGACTTAAAATGATAGGGACAGATGATGAAGGGACAGGATTGTTCAGGCAAGTAAACGGTACCGGTATGGTGAAAAATTTAGGCGTTGAGAGTGGTAATATCGACGGGTTGAAGTTTGTAGGGGGCATTGCAGGAGCAGTTAATGAGGGCGGAACTATAGATAAATGTTACAATAAAGCCACAATCTCCGGTACGCAAATGGTAGGCGGAATTGTGGGACAATTATCCGGAGGTACCGTGTCCAACAGCTACAATAAGGGTACAATTACCGGAAATGCATCTGTTGGTGGAGTAGTAGGCAGGTATTTTTGGCAACAATGCAGCCTCTCTAATAGTTACAATGCAGGTGTAATTGTCGGAAATCCCGCTATTGGATATGTGGGTTCGGTTGTCGGAACTTTTGCAGACGCACTCAAACCTGCGTCAGTCGTTTCTAACAATTATTACGATTTTGATGTGAATTACGACAGTAGTTTGCTGGGAATAGGTGTAGAAGGAAGTGCGACAGGGGTAGATGTCTTCAACTCACCCGGTTCTACTGAAGATGGAGTACCACCAAAGACTGTAAGTGTAACGCAACGGTCAACAGCGCAGATGAAATCGACCGATATGATCACGGACTTAGGAAGCGCGTATGAATCAGACAGTAAAAATATAAATGGTGGTTATCCTGTATTGACTTGGGAAAACCTGCCCCCTACCGGGTTAGTCTACAACAAATTTGTTGATTTTCAAATTACTAAAGTAAATAATGGAATATCCATATCTGCTGATGATTTTGAGCATATTACATTGTCTGTTTACAGCATTACAGGGGTAGAAATCATCACTAAAAGCCTTAAAAATGCTGAATACATTCGTTTGACATCGGGAATATATATCATAAAACTTACCCGTGGGTCTCAAAAATTTGTTCAGAAAATACAAGTTTTTTAAAAACCTACGCTTAGTTTTATTTTCGGATAAATCAGGACAAATTTCGTATGATTGAATAACATATCTAAAAAGAATAATATATATATATATTTGTGATGTCAATTAACTCTCTAAGTTTAATTTTAAAAAATTATTATTTATGAAAACAAAATTACTACTATTATGTTTTGTGCTGGTAACAAGCACATTGTATGTGAAATCAGCAACCAGCGATTGGGATGGAACAACCCGCACAGTATGGCAAAATGGCGATGGCACTGCGGCAAACCCTTATTTGATTGAATCAGCAGCTAACTTAGCATATATGGCAAGTGATGAAGCAAGAACCGGATTTGGAACTTATCTTAATAAGTATTTTAAACTCACCACAGACATTGATTTAAAAAATTACGCTTGGACACCAATTTATATTTTTATCGGAAATTATGATGGAAACGGACACAAAATCATGGGTCTTAATGTTACTGCGACAAATGATAACGGAACAGGATTATTTCAGCAAGTAAACGGTACCGGTACAGTTAAAAATTTAGGCATTGAGAGCGGTACCGTAACCGGAGGAACAACCAACGACTTTATTGGAGGTATCGCAGGTTCAGTTAATGAAGGAGGAACTATAGATAAATGCTATAATAAAGCCACAATTTCCGGTAAATCTTACGTAGGAGGTATTGTGGGACAGTTGTCTGGTGGTACCGTATCCAATTGTTATAATAGGGGTGCAATTACAGGAACAACTGTTTCCGTTGGCGGAGTAGTAGGAAGGTATTTTTGGCAACTATGCGACCTCTCCAATAGCTACAATGCAGGCTCAATTGTTGGCAACACTACTGCAGGATTTGTGGGTTCGCTTGTGGGTGCTTTTCCTGATGCACTCAATGCCTCTTCAGTTGTAGCAAATAATTACTATGATTTTGATGTCAATTCTGCCTCAGGATTCTTGGGAATAGGAAAGGAAGAGAGTGCTTACGGAGTAGATTCTTATACTGACACCAATAATAAAACCGTATCAGTTACCCAGAAAACAACTGCCGGTATGAAAGCAGCTGCTGTTGAATTAGGAGATGCTTATGAATCAGACAGTAAAAATATAAATGGAGGCTATCCTATTTTGACTTGGGAGAATACAATTGTTAGTGGATTAATTGATAACGAAGGGCTTGACTTTCAAATTAGTAAAGTAAATCATGGAATTTCTGTCTCGTCAGATAAGTTTGAGCATATCTCTATCTCTATTTACACCATGACAGGGGTGGAAATCATCAATAAAAGCCTTAAAAGTGCTGAACACATTCGTTTGGATCCGGGACTGTATATCATCAAACTTACCAATGGGTCTCAAAAATTTGTTCGGAAAGTTCAAGTTTTCTAAAATTGTTCTAAGGAGGAATATTCATTAGGAATATCCATTAACGAATTAAAATCAAGCCAACTAAATCATTGTGAGATAGTTGGCTTGATTGTTTTTAAATTTAACGAAGTTCTTAAACCTGGCAGCGTCTTAAATAACCCCCAATGCCCTTGCTGCCTTTGCGATTTTTTCCACAGATTCATCAATCTGCTCGAAGGTATGCGTCGCCATCAAGGAGTAACGGATCAAAGTGTCTTCAGAGCGGACTGCCGGCGATACTACCGGGTTGATAAACACGCCATCCTCCATCAGCATTTTCGTCAGCATAAACGTTTTGGTGTTATCACGTACATACAAGGGAATGATAGGTGTTTCTGAAACTCCTGTGTCAAACCCCAGCTCTACGAATTGTGATTTGGCTCTCTCAGTATTTTCCCAAAGCTTCTCCTGTCGCCAACTTTCTTCTTCCATCACGTTGAGCGCTTCTATCACGCAAGCTGTGGAAGCAGGAGTGATGGATGCACTGAATATTAGCGTTCGTGAATGGTGTTTTAAAAAATTGATGATATTTTCATCCGCAGCTATAAATCCGCCGATGGTTCCCAGGGATTTGCTGAAGGTACCCATGATCAGGTCCACATCGTCGACAACGCCGAAGTGTTCGCATACACCTGCCCCAGTTTTGCCAAAAACACCGAGGGAATGGGCTTCATCCACCATGATGGAAGCATTGTACTTTTTTGATAAAGCTACTATCTCAGGCAGTTTTACAACATCTCCTTCCATACTGAAAACCCCATCCACAACAATAACTTTCGTCTTATCCGGTTCGCATTTTTTGAGCAAGCGTTCCAGGTGATCCATGTCGTTATGCCGGTATTTCAGCTGTTTGGAAAAGGATAATCTTTTCCCTTCAATGATAGAAGCGTGATCGGAATCATCGAAGAGCAGATAATCTTCACGCCCCGTGAGGCAGGGGATCACACCGGCATTCACGGAAAAACCTGTGGCATAAACCAAAGCAGCTTCTTTTCCGACTAATTGAGCCAGACGATCTTCCAATTCTATGTGAATGTCTAAAGTTCCGTTTAGAAACCGTGATCCGGCACAGCCGGTACCATATTTTTCAACGGCTTTAATGGCTGCTTCTTTTAAGCGTGGATGGTTGGTAAGTCCCAAATAACTGTTGGACCCGAACATCAAAACCTGTTTGCCGTTGATGCTTACCACGGTATCCTGATCAGACTCAATAGGGCGAAAGTAAGGATAAACGCCTTGAGCCATAGCTTGTTGAGGAGCATCATATTGCCCCAAAATTTTACTTAATTGACTCATAATATATCAATGAGAAATTAAAATTCGGCTGCAAAGATACTTCTTTTTTTTGAAAAGGTGTTTTTTGCAATCAGGCAGTTATTATCCGATCTTGTATTTATCTATTTGCTCTATTTCAAAATCCTCAATGAAAGTAGCGTGTTTCCTGACTTCTGTCTCAGCAAATTTTTGATATATCTCGGCTGATTTTCGGAACATGTCGTCGCGGCTGGCATCTATGATAAGCAGGTAGGTCATGATGATATGACCGGCCATCTCAACTAAACGGCGAGCTTGGAAATCAGTGTACTCCGGATTTTTAGCATCTAATACCCTGTTTGTTGCTGCTTCATATAAATCGGTCATGGCAATCAACTTTTCTCGCAGGGAATGGAACTCCGGACTGATCGGCTGAGCCTCGTAATTTCTGATTTGTCTGAGGTAGTTGCCGGTGGTGACATGGCGGATGGCTGCTACTGTCTGCAACTGAGAAGTTCCTTCATAAATGGTCAGAATACGGGCATCGCGATAAATACGTTCGCAGGCATAATCTTTCATAAAACCTGAGCCACCATGTATTTGTATGCTGTCGTAGGCATTCTGGTTGGCATATTCACTGGAAAACATTTTTAGAACCGGTGTAAATGCATCTGCTAGTTTTTGATATTCCTTGTAATCAGCACGTTCTTCCGGTGTTAATTTACGGGTCGCCTCGATTGCTTCGTATGCTTTGTACACATCCACAAAACGGGATGTTTCGTATAGTAACGCGCGGGAAGCCTCTAATTTAGCCTTCATCAATGACAACATTTCATAAACGGCCGGAAATTCGATGATTGCTTTGCCGAATTGCTTTCTGTCTCTGGCATATGCCAATGCTTCCTCATAGGCAGCTTGCGAAACACCAACTGATTGTCCACCAACGCCTAAACGTGCTCCATTCATTAGTGACATAACGTATTTGATAAGTCCCAATCGTCTTGTCCCAACCAATTTTGCAGGTGTATTAGTAAATACTAATTCGCAGGTTGGTGAACCTTTAATACCTAATTTGTTTTCGATGCGACGTACCTTGATGGTATGATCAAAATTATTATCTGCCACAAAATATGACAAGCCTCTTCCATCGGTAGAACCTTCTTCCGAACGGGCCAGCACCAGTTTGATATGTGCGTCACCGTTGGTAATAAAGCGCTTTACACCGTTCAAGTACCACATATCTTCGCGCTCATCGTAGGTAGCCTTGAGCCGTACAGCCTGCAAGTCAGAACCTGCATCAGGTTCAGTCAAGTCCATGGAGCAAGTTTCACCCTGGCAAACGCGTGGCAGAAATTCAGCTTTGATGTCTTCATCAGCAAATTCATTAATGGTTTCGGCACAATCCTGCAAGCCCCATATATTGGCAAAACCGGCATCAGCACGCGACACCATTTCTCCTGCCATCACATAAGGTATAATGGGGAAGTTCAAGCCGCCATATTTGCGTGGAAGCGAAATCCCATACAAACCAGCTTGTACTAAAGCTTCATGATTTTCTTGGGTTCCCCGGGCATACTGCACACGATTATTTATCACCTGTGGTCCTTCCTGATCCACGCTTTCAGCATTGGGAGCGATGATATCATGACAGATTTCTCCGATGATTTCCAACACCCGCTCATAATTGTCGATGGCATCCTCAAAATCACGAGGCGCATAATCATATGTATCTTTTTCGCTGAAGTTCTGTTCTTTTAAGGCAACTATCTTCTGCATCAAAGGATGCGAAAGCTGGAATTTTAATGCCGGGTTGTTGTTGTAGTAGTTCATATTTTTGGGTTTAATAATTTGTTAATTTTTAGAAGTTATGGAAGTTAAAGAAGTTAAAGAAGTTAGGGGAAGTTAGGAAGTTAGGTATAAATGTCTGAGAGGAGTTTCTCGCAGTACTTATTAAGAGATTTGCTTGTTTTTAAAAGTTGATCCATCTGGATTTCAAATATTTCATCATTAATATAAAGTAAATCTTTTGATAAGATTATATAGTATCTACATTCTTCCAAACTCGCTTGTGCAACATTGAAAAAGCGAAGTTTTTCATTTTTACTTAATCTTTTATATCCTTCGGCTATATTAGCGGGAATGGATACAACAGCTCTTCTAAATTGAGATGTAAGACAGAAAAGCTCACTTTTGGGATATGTAGATGTAATTTTATATGTCTGCAAAACAAGTTCATGAGCCAATTTCCACATATTTAAATTTGTAAACGAACAGGTTTTCTCCATAATTTCTAGTTTTTTAAATTTTTAACTTCTAACTTCCTCTTAACTTCCCTAACTTCCTTAACTTCCCTAATTTATTTTGAATTCTTCTTATAAAACTTAATCATCTTCGGCACTACCTCTGCCACATCACCGGTAATGACGTAATCGGCAATGGTGTTGATGGGTGCCTGGGGATCATTATTGATAGCAATGATCATAGCGCTTTCCTGCATGCCGGCAATGTGTTGTATTTGACCGGAGATACCGCAGGCAATGTAGAGTTTTGGTCGAACTGTTGTACCGGTTTGTCCAATCTGACGGGCATGTTCGGAGAATCCCGCGTCCACAGCGGCGCGTGAAGCACCCACTTCACCACCTAACACACGAGCTAAATCGAATAGCATATTGAAGTTTTCGGCACTGCCCATGCCGTAACCACCTGCCACAATGATGGGAGAAGCTTTGAGGTTAATCTTGGATTTCTCCATGTGACGCTCAATCACTCCGATTACAAAATCGGCATCATCAACATATTTGGATACATTCAGCCGAATGGTCTTTCCTGTATAATTTTCATCACGTATCTCTTTTTTCATAACCCCTTCGCGCACCGTTGCCATTTGTGGGCGACAGTCGGGATTAACAATGGTTGCTACGATATTACCTCCAAAGGCGGGACGAATTTGATACAACAAATCTTCGTAAACCTTTTTTTCTTTTTTATCTTCGTAGGTGCCAATTTCCAAAGCTGTACAATCGGCGGTCAAGCCGCTAAATAACGCCGACGAAACCCGCGGTCCCAGGTCTCTGCCCACGGAAGTCGCACCCATCAATGCTATTTGTGGCTTTTTTTCTTTGAAAAGATTCACAAGTATGGAGGTGTGGGGTAGTGTAGTATAAGGCGATAAGCGCTCGTTGTCGGCCAGGTACAAAGTATCCACTCCATATGGGAACACCTGCTCCCCTATTTTTTCAAGCTGATAACCTACAGCAACAGCTTCTAATTTACATCGCTGTTTATCGGCCAGGGTACGACCCTTGGTAAGCAGCTCCAGGCTTACGTCTGCAACTACACCGTCTTCAATTTCGAGATAAACAAAGATGTTACCTCCATGTTTTTTTGAAAAAATGGATGTCAGTTTTTCTGTGTTATTATTAATTTTTTTACTCATAAATTCGTGTTTATTGATTATAAATAATTTACATTTTTGGGCTGTTTTTAAAACTAATCTTCAGCTGGTAAACAACAAGGTGTTTTGGAAGTGTTCAAATGCAAGGCACTAAGATTGAGGGCGAAGGAGCGTACTGAGGTACGTGACTGAGCCTGAATATCGAAAGTAACGCAGCAGTTGGACGCTTATAATACACCGTTTACCCTATGGTGTGATTGGTAATCAACTCCTTGATTAAATCCTCTATCTCATCATCAGCGGGTGTAAGACGCTTGCTTTCCTTAGCTGTAAATACCACACTTTCAATTTGTTTCACCTTAGTAGGAGAACCTGTAAGTCCGAGCCATTGAGGTTCATGTTCAATGTCGCAAGCACCCCACTCCGGTATATCGAGATAAGGACGTGTCTCAAAAAGCTCTGTGTAGTCTGCAGAAGAAGTCTGACGCTCACTGACCGTTTTGGCGTTTTTGTATTTCAAAGTAAGTTTGGCATGGCGAGGACGGCAACCGGCAGCAGATCCATTGACAGTAATCAATATAGGCAGAGGACCTTTTACGGTTTCAATCCCTTTTTCCAACCTTCTTTTTACCGTTACTTCAGATTTGGAGATGTGAAGAATTTCTTCAGCATAAGTAATCTGAGGCAAGCCCAATTTCTCTGCAACCTGTGGTCCTACCTGTGCTGTGTCACCATCAATTGCCTGGCGACCGCAAAGGATCAGATCTACTTCACCGATTTTACGAATGGCAGCAGCGAGAGCATAAGAAGTTGCTAAGGTGTCAGAACCGGCAAATTCACGTCCGCTTAGCAGGTAACCGCCATCTGCACCGCGGTACATGCTTTCACGAATGATTTCGGCTGCACGTACGGGACCCATGGTCAGCACATGCACTTTGGAACCTTCAAACTTAGCTTTGATACGCAGTGCCTGTTCGAGTGCGTTCAAATCTTCCGGATTATAAATAGCAGGTAAAGCAGCACGGTTGACAGTTCCGTCGGCTTTCATAGCATCCTTTCCGACATTACGCGTATCGGGCACCTGCTTGGCAAGTACAATAATGTTTAAACTCATTTTGTGTAATTATTTTGTTTTTGAAATTCTTTAAGTGGACTCAATTGGTGGTAATTTTTTGTGATCCATCCATCTATACTGTTTTTGAAAGTAACAGGATGTTCGATTGATATTATGAACATTATAAAAAAAGTAAGAGGATAGTGATTAATTTCCGATTTCCGATAAAAATTTAATTCTTACTAGTCTTACTTCAATCTCATCAAAATCATCTTCACCTAACTCTTCCAGGGCAGGACCTATCTTGTCGGTTTCTGCAGTACTGAAGTATTCGAAGATCTCTTCTATTTTATCGGCTTCCATCACTTCATTCAGAAAATAATTGATATTTATCTTGGTTCCTGAATACACGATGGCTTCAATTTCATCTAATAATTCCATGATATCTAATCCTTTGGATTCTGCCAAATCGTCTAAGGCTATCTTTCGGTCGATTGCCTGAATAATAGACACTTTCAATTTTGATTTATTGGCGACTGTCCTGACACGCAAATCTTCCGGACGTATGATTTCATTCTCTTTGACATGCTCCTTGATGATCTTTAGAAATTCTTCTCCGTATCTTTTAGCCTTTCCTTGTCCAACCCCGGGAATATTTTGCAGTTCTTCCATGGTGATGGGGTAGGTCGTTGCCATGGCTTCCAGGGAAGGATCCTGGAATATTACAAAAGGTGGCACTCCAAGTTTCTTTGACATTTTCTTTCGCAAGTCTTTCAGGAAAGAAAACAAAACGTCATCTGCAGCACAAGTGCCTCCACCCCCTGACTTCACAACGGCATCATCGTCATCATCATCATACTCAATATCTTTTACTACAAGAAACTCTGTGGGTTTTTTTATGAAAGCTTTTCCTGCCGGTGTGATTTTTAGTACGCCGTAATTTTCAATTTCTTTGGTAATGAATCCGGAAATCATGGCCTGACGAATGATGGTGTGCAAGAATCTTTCATCTTCATCGGCTGCTGCTTCGAAATTTTCGAGTTCATTGTGATGATACGATTTGACGTCCGGAGTTTCGTTACCCTTCAATATATCAACGATGTGTTCAGTTTTAAATCTTTCCCTGACAGCAACAATCGTTTCTAAAATCAAGACTAAGAGTTCCTGACCGTCTACTGTTTTCTTTGGTTTCATACAATTATCACAATTTCCACAGTTATCTTGTTTGTATTGTTCTCCGAAATAATAAAGCAATAGTTTCCTGCGGCAAAGCGAAGATTCGGCATATGTTTGCGTTTCTGCTAACAATTGATTTCCAATTTCTTGTTCAGCGATAGGTTTACCTTGCATGAATTTTCTCAACTTGTCAAGGTCTTTGTGAGAATAAAAAGCGATACACTGACCTTCACCTCCGTCCCTGCCACTTCTCCCCGTTTCCTGATAATAACCTTCGAGACTTTTAGGCATGTCATAATGGATCACAAAACGGACATCCGGCTTGTCGATTCCCATACCAAAGGCTATGGTGGCAACAATAATTTGTACTTCCTCCATCAGGAATTTATCCTGATTTTCGGTTCTGACCGCTGATTCCATTCCTGCATGGTAGGGTAGACAAGAAATTCCGTTGACCTGAAGGGTAGCTGCCAATTCTTCTACTTTTTTGCGACTCAGGCAATAGATAATACCCGATTTGCCTTCTTGAGAAAGGATGTATTTGATGATCTCTTTATTGACTTCGTTGGTTTTGTTCCGAACTTCGTAGTAAAGATTTTCTCTGTTAAAGGAAGATTTAAAAACCGTTGCATCCAGCATGCCCAGGTTTTTCTGGATATCGTGCTGCACCTTTGGTGTGGCGGTGGCAGTTAGCGCAATCAACGGGGCTGCTCCAATTTCATTCACTATTGGATGAATTCTTCTGTATTCCGGTCTGAAATCATGTCCCCATTCGGAGATACAGTGAGCTTCGTCAACAGCATAAAAAGAAATTTTAATTTGTTTGAGGAACTCTATATTGTCTTCTTTAGTGAGTGATTCGGGTGCGACGTATAAAAGTTTGGTCTTACCTGATAAAATATCTGCTTTTACGTCATCTATGGCTTGTTTGGTTAAAGATGAGTTTAAAAAATGTGCGACCCCATCCTCTTCACTGAAATTACGCATGGCATCAACCTGATTCTTCATCAGTGCAATCAATGGAGAAATAACGATAGCAGTACCTTCCATTAATAAGGATGGCAATTGATAGCACAGCGACTTTCCTCCGCCGGTGGGCATAAGAACAAAGGTATCTTTTTCAGCTAAGACATTTTGTATAATCGCTTCCTGATTGCCTTTGAAGGTGTCGAAGCCAAAATGATGTTTTAATTGAGCTTTTAATTCTGAATGACTAAACATATATCATAAAATCAAAACTGGGTCACTAAGATAATACTTTTATTCGAATATTGTCAAAACTTGAATTTTTGTCCCATTACAACCAAATCATTTTTTATAGTGAAAGCAAATTTATAAACAGATTTTATATTTACAAATGCTTTTGAAAAAAAGACGGAATAAATGCTGTTTTTTTTACATTTATCCCGCCTTTTTACTTTTTGAGCACTTAAAATGCTTATTTTATGAATTTTTATGCGATTTTTAAACGATTGAAATTGGCCTTTTCTATTTTAGATCGTGCATAATCTAAGTCAATGACAACACTTTTTATCTTTTTCGAAGGCATTTCATACATTTTATCCATGATGATGGTTTCAGTAATAGACCTCAACCCACGTGCGCCAATCTTAAATTCGATGGCTTTGTCCACAATGTATTCCAACACATCTTGTTGAAAGGTAAGTTCAATACCATCCATCTTGAATAGTTTGACATATTGCTTTAAGATAGAATTTTTAGGCTCTGTCATAATCCTCAACAATGCATCTCTGTCCAGGGGTTCTAAATAAGTCAAAACCGGTAAACGACCGATAATTTCGGGAATTAAACCAAATGCTTTTAAATCCTGAGGCGCAATATATTGCATCAAATTTTTCCTGTCAATCTGCTCTGTTTCAATGTTTGCTGCATATCCTACAACACGGGTATTAAGGCGCGCTGCAATTTTTTTCTCAATACCATCGAAAGCACCACCGCAAATGAATAAGATGTTTTGCGTATTGACAGCGATCATTTTTTGCTCGGGATGTTTTCGCCCGCCTTGCGGTGGCACGTTGATAATCGATCCTTCCAACAATTTAAGCAAGCCCTGTTGTACACCTTCCCCACTTACATCACGTGTTATGCTTGGATTATCCCCTTTGCGCGCAATCTTATCGATTTCGTCAATGAACACAATGCCCCTTTCTGCCGCTTGTACGTCATAATCAGCCACTTGCAGTAAACGGGTCAAAATACTTTCAATGTCTTCACCCACATATCCGGCTTCTGTCAGCACGGTAGCATCAACAATGGTAAAGGGTACATGCAACTTTTTGGCAATAGTCCTGGCAAGAAGGGTTTTGCCCGTTCCGGTTGGTCCAACCATGATGATGTTCGATTTTTCAATTTCTACATCATCGTGTTCATCTTCCTGTAATAAACGTTTATAGTGATTATATACGGCTACCGAAAGATATTTTTTGGCTTCGTCCTGTCCGATGACATATTCATCCAGGTACTTTTTCAGCTCAATGGGTTTAGGAATATCTTCCTTCTTTAACTGTAAAGACTTGGATTTTGAAAGGGTGTTTTCTTTAACAATCTCAGCCGCTTGCAATGCACACTCATTGCAAATACGCACATTGTCAATGCCCATAATCAGAAAACCAACTTGAGATTCAGGGCGTCCGCAAAAAGAACAACCTTTTTGTTGCTTAGCCATTATTTTATTTTTTTCTCGTTAATCAATACCTTGTCAATCATACCGTACGCAACAGCTTCTTCTGCCGTCATCCAGTAATCTCTGTCGGAATCTTTTTCAATTTTCTTGTAAGGATTGCCGGAATGTTTGGCGATGATGGTATAAAGTTCTTTCTTCAACTTTTGTATTTCGCGTGCTGTAATCTCTATATCAGAGGCTTGTCCATGCGCACCACCCATAGGTTGATGGATCATCACGCGGGAATGGGTGAGGGCAAAACGTTTTCCCTTGGCACCTGCCACCAGCAGTACCGCTCCCATCGAGGCTGCCATGCCGGTACAGATGGTAGAAACTTCAGAATCAATAAACTGCATGGTATCGTATATGCCTAAGCCGGCATGCACTGATCCGCCCGGGGTATTCAGATAAATGGAGATATCCTTGCCGGGATCAGAAGTATCCAAAAACAACAGTTGTGCCTGGATTACATTGGCTGTATAATCATCAATCTGAGTTCCCAAGAAGATGATGCGATCCATCATCAATCGTGAAAACACATCCATCTGCGTTACATTCAATTGCCGCTCTTCCAAAATGGAAGGCGATATATAATTGCCGGAGATATCTTGGTATTTTTCCAAATGCATGCTGTTTAATCCCAGATGCCTGGTCGCATATTTAAAGAATTCGTTTTGATTCATAATGATTAATATTTAATAATTTAACATCAAAGGTACGATTATTTTTCGGAGTTGTATGATGAAGATGGCTATTTCAGAACAAATATTCAACTGCAATATAGTAAGGTGTTTTACGCTAAGTTCAATTCATAAAGTATTACTCTTTCTTCATTTTTTTGTCTTGATACAAAAAAACGAAGCAAAAAAAAATCAAGACTGTGCCTGCTTCGCTCAAAAAACTTGCGCTCGATTGACTAAATCGTTCAAACTCGCTGCTTCGCAGCTCAAACATGAACGATTCTTTACGTCAATCTCACTTGTTTTTTGGCTCACCAGGCAAGGTCTGTAGCGTCCTGCAACTCATCAACTCGGTGACCCCGGAACCCGGACCCCGGACCCCGGAACCATTATTCTTTAAACATCTTGTTGAACTCCTCAATAGAAACCTCCTTTACATCCAATTTTACAGCCTCCTTGATGATGTCAACTACTTTATTCTCGGTAACTCTGTCAATGATAGCGTTCAGTTGATTTTCATTTTGCAGCATTTCCTGAACGTAGGGCTCAATCATTTGATCGTCGGCATTAGGAATCCCGTATTGTGCAAATTGTGAGCGTGCGATTTTTTTTGCATATGCTTCAACGTCTTCTTTTTCAATTTTCACATCATGGGCTTTCGCTATTTTATTACGGATCAATTGCCAGGTTAAATCCTCCTTCATTTTGGGATAATCGGCTTCCACCCTTTCTTCCGTCATATCTTTATTGGTGCGTAACAACCAGCGTTTCAAAAAAGCATCCGGGAAAGACAGATCTTTGTATTTTTTCACAAGGAATTCACGGACATCCAGACCAAACTTATAATTGCTGTCTTGCAGCAAGTTTTCTGCAATATTTTCTTTGATTTTTTCTTTGAATTCCTTTTCGGATTTAACCGTGCCCTCACCGAAGACTTTGTCAAATAAATCTTGATCAACCGCCGCTTCGTGATAGCGTGTAATGCTTTGGATGGTGTATTTGAAATCGGAAGTCAGATTTTCTACTTCTTCCTTTTTCATTTTTAACAAGGAGGCAACTTCCGCTTCATTTTCGTAGGCTTGTTTGGGATTGAAAATTACTTCCCCCTCTTTTTTCGCGCCAACGAAAACAGTTTTAATTGCTTCATCTTTCATATACGCAGGTGTTAGTACTGCATTTTCCACACGAATGCCGTCGGCTTTTTCTTCCCCGTTTTCCAATTCAACCAACAATCCCTTCAGCATATCCTGCTCCTCAACCGTTTCTTCTTGTTCATACTTGCCAAAGCGACCGGCATAAGATTTTACCTGATTTTCAATCATGGTGTCATCCGGAGTAATTTGGTAGTATTTGATTTTATCTTTTTTGGTCAATTCTACCTCAAATGCGGGTGGCAAGGCTATGTCAAAGACAAATTCGAAAGATTCCTGATTGTCGAAATCTATTTCTTTCTGTTCCGTTTCGTTGGGCAAAGGCTCTCCGAGTAAATCAATATTGTTGTCTTTGATATAATTGTACAGTCCTTCAGAAAGGATATTATTGATTTCTTCCGCTAAAATGGATTTGCCATACATTTTTTTGAGCAAGTTAAGCGGAACCATACCCGGACGAAAACCGGGGATATTAGACTTTTTACGATACTCACGTAATGTTTTGTCCACTTTTGCTTCATAATCTGATTTTTCAATGCTGATGGTGATGTTCGCATTGGTCGGGTCGAGATCTTTTCTGACGATGTTCATATGTTCTTTTTATAAAAATAGGGCTGCAAATATACGACAATTTTAGTAATAAATTGGTGCTTGTATTGTGGTATACAAAAAATTATCTATCTTTGCACACCGAAAAATGAAGGAAAGTTCTTTATGGGCTTGATCTCTATTTATTAATTTAACTGTTACATTATCATGTATTTAACGGCTGAAAAAAAGCAAGAAATTTTTGCCAAATACGGTAAATCCAGTACGGATACCGGTTCTCCTGAAGCTCAGATTGCATTGTTCACTTATCGAATCAATCATCTAACCGAGCATTTAAAGCGCAACA
>Ga0209718_1000203_pt1 | contig 85473 bp, 68 predicted proteins | sample AD_JPNAS1_MetaG_FD_184420 | JGI IMG/M metagenome (GOLD analysis project Ga0209718, IMG submission 184420) | Active sludge microbial communities of municipal wastewater-treating anaerobic digesters from Japan - AD_JPNAS1_MetaG (SPAdes) (version 2) | ecosystem: Engineered > Bioreactor > Anaerobic...
TCGAACACCGCACCTGCCGGCTTTACAATATCACAACCAATAAGCTCCATATCCTTAAAGCCAGAGATAGAGCCTAAATCTGTTCCTGTAGCCGACACGGTGGCATCATCGATAGTAAGTTTACCACACCCAAAAATACCGTGGTCTTTGCCCATGGCATTTACCGTGCAGTTTTTAATAGTTAGCGGAACATCGGTTTCTATTGCAATTTCAATAGTTGAGCTTGCGTTAAGCGTGCCGCTGCCATGGATAGAGCCGGGTGCTTGTCCTTTTAAATTATCAAAAGTTATTGCAAAACCGTCGCCTGTTACTGTATTATTCCCTATAAGTTCGATATTTATACCACCATCGAGGCATCTAATAGCATCGCCGTTTATGTCGGTAATAGTAGCGCCGTTGAGGGTAAGGGTTCGGGTGTTGGGATTGTAATTTACCGTACCGGAATTTACACCCGGTAGAACGCTTAAATCATTTTTATTAAGAGAAGTTACCGGAGTTCCACAAATCAAAAGGTCATAAACCGTTGCAGGCACTATTTTTACCGTATTCTTTATTATATTTCCGTCAATATCACGAATAGCATTAAAAGTATCCGCTCCTTTGCTTACGCGCCCTCCTATAGGCTCGGAAACTGCACAATTGATAAGATTTATATTAGAAAAATGGGTAATAGAACCATCGCCGGTACCTGTTGCCGTTACGGTGGCGTTGTTGATGATGAGCTTACTGACATTGGTGCTGTTACAGGTAATGCCTCGTCCGTTGCTGGTAACGTTTACCTTGCAGTTTTCGATGGTCAAAGAATCTCCATACGTGAAGAGAGCCCATCCGCCTGATGTTTGGCTGACATTAAGCGTGCCGCCACCCTTGATAGTTGCCAATTTTTCTAAACGTATTGTAGCATATCCGTCGCTATTTACAGTGTTGTTGCCGGTTACATCAATTTTTAGCCCTTCAATAGCAGATCTGATGGCATTTGCACCATTCGGTATGGTTATGTTCGCATTGTTAAGCGTAAGAGTTTTATTGTCAGGATTATAACTCACCGTACCTGTTACCTCGGAGATAACGTCTCCTAGTTCGTTCATATTACTGCCTGTTACTTGCGTGCCACAAATCCAAAGGTCATATTTATCTACTTCTATCTTTACTTCATCTTTAAAGATATTGCCATTAGCATCGCACACGTTGCCATTTATTATTTGTGCATTGGCTGGCGAAGTAATAGAGCTACCTATTAAAGTTATCGATTGAAAGTCCACAATAGAGCCATGGGCAGAGCCTTTAACTGTTACAGTAGAACCTTCTATCTTTAGACCATAATATTTGTTTCCTACAATACCTTTAAACCCTGAAACGACTTTTAATGAAGTGTTTCTTATAGTAAGAAAATTATTACCAACAATAATTCCGGTATTATTATCAGTAACTGTAATATTCAGCGAACCGCTACCTTCAATAGTAAGCTGGCGATATGTGGCAATACAAACATATCGGGTTTGTATAGTATTATTGCCAATAAGAATGATTTTATGTTCAGTGTTTTCAGCGGCAGGATCAATCGATAAAAAAAGATTATAGGCTCCTATTACACTAGCTTTTACATCTTTTAGTGTAAAAGTTTTTGTGCTGTAGTTATAAGTAATTGTGCCGCTTACAAGCCCAAGATTTGGGAAGTTTGCATTATTTATAGCTCCAGCATTGGCACTAGTAAGTTCTGTGCCTGCTATCTGAATGCCGTAGTTTGTTTGTGCCTGCAAATTAGCAGCACCTGTTAGCATCGCCACGAGTAGGGCGAACGCAAATTTAAAGTTTAAATTTTTTTCATAAAATTGATAATTTAATTCTTCTGTTTTCAACTGCAAATGTACACTTTTTTAGTCACAAAAAAGTAAAGAGGCTGCTTTTTTTTGACAACCTCTTTGTACTTTTCTATCCCTTTAGGGGTTTATTCATAAATCCGTCAATTTATAAATCTGTCAATTCTTAATTATTCTCATTGTGCCAACGTTCTCTCCTACTTCCAAACGCACCATATAGATGCCTGTAGGCAAGTGAGAAAGATTGATTTCGCGTACATTATTCAGAGCTTGAGCCACCACTGCACCGTGGATATTGTAAACACGTACGGCATTAACCGCTCCTTCTGCTTTTATGTGCAGAACATCTTGCACAGGATTTGGATAGAGCACAACCGATTGATTGCCAATTATTTTAACGCCTGTACCTGTAGGTTTTATCTTTACAGTATCCTTAACTATAGTGCCGTCGGCATAGCAGATAGCCTTTACAGTTTCGTTAAACAATGCACCAAACGGTTTAATAATTTCACAATTAACAAAGTTTATCTTTTTAAAATTCTTAACTGAGCCACCGTTGGTGCCAATAACAGATACCGTAGTATTGTCAAAGGTAAGCTCATTATCATCTCCGCCGCCAAGAATACCGCAATTGCCGCCTATGCCATTGATGGTACAGTTTTTAATAGTCAAAGAGCCTCCTCGTAAATATATTGCTTGGTCGTTAGCATGATTGTTGATTAAATTAAGCACTCCGTTACCTTCAATCGTGCCGGAATTGTCATCTTCAAAAGATATAGGCGACCAGCCGTTACCGGTTAAATTATTAGTATTGACAACATCGATTTTCAATCCGTCAATTCGGGAGAGAATGCAACAAGTACTGCCTGTGGTGGAGATAGTTGCTCCGTCTATAGTAAGAATTTTGGTATCGGAATTGTAGTTTACCTTACCCTCACTTACACCCGGGAGAACGCTTAAATCATCTTTATTAAGAGAAGTTACCGGAGCTCCGCAAATCAAAAGGTTATAAACCGTTGCAGGCTCTATTTTTACCGTGTCACTTATTATAGCACCGTTTATATCACGCACGGAATTAAAAGTATCCGCTCCTTTGCTTACACGACCGCCGATAGGCTTTGAAATAGCACAATTGATAAGATTTATATCAGAAAAATGGGTAATAGAACCATCATTATTTCCTTTTGCCGTTACGGTGGCGTTGTTGATGGTGAGCATACCACTGCTATTGCCGGTAATACCACGTTTACCATTACCATTGGTGGCATTCACCGTGCAGTTTTCGATAGTGAGTGACGGGTTGTTTGAATAGAGTGCCCAGCCACCGTTAGTATGGCTCACATTGAGCGTACCACCGCCATTGATGATACTTAACTTATTGAGCCGTAGTGTTGACCATGTACTGCTGCTTACATTATTGTTATTGCCTTTAACCTCAATTGTTAGCCTTTCAATATCGGAGCCGATAGCGTGTGCTTCTGTTGATGAAGTGATAGTTGCACCATCCAGCGTAAGAATTTTATTGTCAGGATTATAGCTTGCCGTACCTGTTACACCGGGGATACTGTTTAAGTTATCTTTATTCAAAGATGAAACCTGATCACCGCAAATATAAAGGTCATAGAGTTTTCTAGGTATTATCTTCACCGTATCCTTAATGATATTACTATCTTTATCACAAACTGCTTTCCATGTTTCATTTTTTGCAGTCAGCACACACGCATTTTTAGGCGCAGCAATATAACAGTCGTTAAAATCTATTGCTCTGAATGCAACAACAGAACCTTCACCTGCGCCTTTAGCAGTTACAGTGGCATTATCAAAAGTAAGAACTTTCATCTTGCCCCTACCGCTAATTCCACGTTTTCCACCCATAGCAACTACAGTACATTCCTTGATGTTAAGCGAAGTGTTGTTACAATAGATTGCACATTCATTTACAGAGTTGGTTACATCCAGCGTACCGCCACCCGTAATAACGGGATTGGTCTCCTGTTCAAATTGTATTGTCGGTGCCAACTGGTCGCTACTTATATTGTTGTTGCTACCCTTAACATTAATTGTTAGTCCTAAAATATTGGATTTAATAGCGCTAACCTGAGTTGATGGGCTGATAATAATATTGTCGAACGTGAGAGTGCTGTCGTTAGGATTATAGATGCCATCTCCTCCCCTTACATCGGGAATGCCCCTTAAATAATCCATATTTGAATTTGTTACCTGCGTACCACAAATCCAAAGATTATATTTCTCATTATTGTTAGGTGCTATGTTTACTACGCTATTGATAATATTGCCCGAAGCATCACATACGGCACCATCTACTATCTTTGCACCGGAAGGATAAATAATAGAACTGCCGGTAAGGGTTATCCCCGAAAAAAAACCTTGAATAGGACCATTTACTACTGCTATAGCTGCGTTATCAACAATAAGGCTTGCACGGTCTGGACTACCTTCATTGTATGTTCCCAAAATTGCTTTTCTATATGCTGGTTGCCCTGAAGAAGTAACGTTTACGTTCACATTACATTTCTCAATTATAAGAGGAGCTCCAACAACCTTTATTCCGATGTTCAGTGCCATTACGGTAAGTGTGCGGTTTCCTTTAATGGTACATTTTTTTTCGATAAGCATTCCAAAATAATTGTAATCACCTTTATTTTCTATTTTGTTGTTACCCACAAGTTCTATTGTCAGTCCATCAATTGCGCTGTGAATACAATGAATAGTTCTTCCGTAAAATGCATCGTTTTGAGTGATTGTAGCATTTTCCAGACGAAGGGTTTGAGAGGTAGAATTATAGGACACCGAACCCGTTATGTCACCAATAACACTTAGGTTGTTCTTATTTTCGTCCGTTACTTGCACACCACGAATCCAAAGGTCGTAGCTTGCTGCTTGCATGTTAGCAACACCTGTTAGCATCGCCACGAGGAGGGCGAGCGCAAATTTGAAATTGTAATTTTTTTTCATAAATAAAAATTTTAAATAATAAAAGAAAGTGAATAATATAAAGTTAAAGTAATGAAAATTTCGATTTTCTCATTTTACCCTTTAAAATTACTGCAAAATTAATGAAAGCCACTTATTAAAAAAATAGCCAAATCACAAAATAAAATGGCTAAATAACAAAAAGAATGGCTAAATAACAAAAATGTTAAATCGGTAAGTTTGTTTGTTTCCAAACAGAAGGTTGAATACCTTCTATAGCTTTAAAGTGACGAAAAAAGGTACTTATGTCGGCATAGCCTAAGCGAGAAGCTAGTTCCGCCATTGTTATTTTGGGAGTGTCAATGATGATACGTTTTGCTTCCTCTATTCTTAAAGAATTAATCCACTGGCGAAAGGTTACGCCTTTTTCAGAGTTGAAATAGGAAGATAAGTAGGTACGATTTGTTTTTAAAAATTTAGCCAAATCGTCAATGGTAACACCCGATTTTAAAAAATGCTTTTCTGTTATCCACTGTTCTATACTATCATTACTATTAATGCTATATGGTTTTCTGTAGCCTATTTCAGTTGTAATATTAGGTATTACACTGGCTTGTGCATCCACAGGTTCTTCCGTTATTGGAGTTTCTGCCATCGATTTCTCTATCAAATCAAACTGCCAAGGGTAATTGAGCAATTTGATACCAAAAAATGTATAGAAGCAGATTAAAAAGAGGTTAAAAACGATATTCAACACAATATTTGAATATTGAGTAGTAATAAGAGCGAACACACCTACACTAAGTGCCCCGTAGAATGCGACAGCAACCCAACGCATACGACCCGCAACATCGTCTGAATAAAAATTGTCCATCGCCAAACGAAATGCACGATAGTGGCGTACAAAATAGAACGTAAAATAGATAAGCACACCGCAATATACAATATTAAGCAAATTAATAAAAAACTCTAACGACGATTTTGGTAGCAAGAGATAACCCAATACAACCACCACAATATAGGCAGCAACAACAGCAGTCTGCCACCTGAGTTGTTTGAATTTAACGATTTTAGGGTCGAACAACATCACAGAGACAATAGTAAATATAAAAGCCTGTGATACAGCTGTTGCGAGCGTTATTATTTTAATAATGATAAATTCTTCTTCAGACACTTCAACAGGGTCATTGGAATGACCAAGTAACTCCACAAGATTTCCAATGGCAACAAAAAAGAAAGCTACAGCCACAAGTCGCTTCGAGATACGATAGTTTCGCAACGTCTCTCTATCTTCGTTAAATTGCGTTAAAAAAAGCAATACGAAAATAGTGGTAGTTACAAGCATTGCCACATCTATATAATAAAAAAGTGTTGTAATCATCGGTCAATCATTGTTTTGCGTCTGTCTATTGAGAATGGTTTTTAAGAAATACAAAGATAAAGAAAAAAATCATTTTTTACACATTTTTTTCAATAAGGATATTTTTATCAATTGGATTGCTTCTAACATCAGACAAAGTTAGAAGTACCTAAAAGAAGAGCTATTGCAATAAACTGCAATATTAAGAATTTTTCAACCTTGCTTCCAACTCTTTCATGTCGTAGCGAATGGTTTTGTCCGTATCCAAAAAATCGTTCACCACGCCACAAGCATGCAATACGGTCGCATGGTTGCGATTACCGATAATTTTACCAATGGAAGAGAGTGAATTTTTGGTGTACTGTTTAGAAAGATACATAGCCATTTGGCGCGCTGTGGAAATTTCCCGTTTGCGCGATGATGACATCAGTTTTTCGGTCGGTATGGAATAATAGTCGCACACAATATCCCTGATTTGTTCTACGGACACTATTTTGGGAGCTGACGATACCACTTTTCCTATAACCGTTTCCGCCAGTTTCAGGTCAATATTGACATCGGTCAACGTAGCGTGCGCCAACAACGAAATCAGCACACCTTCCAAATTGCGAATATTGTCGGATACATTTTCGGCAATGTAATCTATTACATCTTCAGAAATATCAAGCCCGTCTTTATATATTTTCTGTTTCAAAATGGCTTTCCGCAATTCAAAATCCGGTTTTTCTATTTCGGCAGTCAATCCCCATTTAAAGCGTGTCAAAAGGCGTTCTTCCATGCCCGAAAGCATACCGGGAGCTCTGTCCGACGTCAATATCAGTTGTTTGCCCATTTGGTGCAAGTGATTGAATATATGGAAAAACGTATTTTGAACACCTGCAGTGGCAAATTCGTGTATATCGTCAATAATCAACACATCAATACTTTGATAGAAACTCAAAAAATCGTTTTGCGTATTGTTGCGAACCGAATCGGTATATTGAATTTTAAACAGATTGGCAGTAACGTAAAGCACGCGTTTTTCGGGATTCAACTGTTTGGTCATCACACCAATAGCATTAACAAGGTGCGTTTTACCTACGCCTGAGAGACCATAAAGAAACAACGGGTTAAAAATGGTTTTCCCCGGCTCGTTGGCGATGCTGATACCTGCAGTGCGAGCAAGTTTATTGCTCTTGCCTTCTACAAACGTATTGAAATTGTAGCTTGTATTAAGCTGAGGGTCAACGTCTTGACGGATGATTTTTTTAAACGGAGACGATTCTATTACGTTCAAAACCGATTGCGAGGGACGTTCAGTGTTTTCAACAATGGCAGCAGGAACATCGGTAGTTGTTTGAGAAGTTCTATCCATTACCACACGATACATCAAACGTGTACTCTCCCCTACTTCACGCGACAATGTAAGACGCAAAAGTTCCGCAAACTTCTCTTCAATATATTCGTAGAAGAACATGCTCGGCACTTCAACCACGAACTCATTATTTTCATATTTCAACGGAACAATCGGATCAAACCACGTTTTGTAAGCCTCCTCTGACACATTGTCTTTTATCACCTTCAAACAATTATTCCACAACACATTAACGTCTGCCATCATCAACAATAAAAATATTAAAGTATTTAACAATCATTTTATGGGGTTTTCCACCGATACAAAATTCGGCATAATTTTGGGATTAAAAAAATCCGATTTTTTCATTGAGAATGATTTTTTTTGTACTCCTTTCGTTTTCAAATAGTTATGTTAATCATCTGAAAGTCAATGGTTTATTTTTATTAAAAAATCTAAACCCATTCATTTTTAACGAATTAACAATCGGAGTGAATAATTTTACATTTTTTACACAAAAAAGCCGAACAACTTAATACAAAGTTAATTCGGCTTGATACTTCTAAAAAATACGCTAATATTATTTCTTTTTTTATTTAGAACATTTCTAAATAAAATCTACTGCTTAGGTTATTTTTTAGCCTCTTTTGTTGCCGATTTTTTATCCTTTTTTTCCTTTGCTCCAAATAGCGAAAAATGCACGTAGCGCTTAGGATTTTGCTTTAAATCAACCATTAACAGATTGGCACTGGATGCTGTTTCCGTCAAATTATTATACAAAGCTTTATCGTTCAAGAGCAATCCGAGAGTACCATCGTTTTTATTCAAATTATCAGAGAAAATTTGCAAATTGGCAATGGTTTTATCCAAATTGTTATACATGTCCAAAAGTGCCATTTGTTTTAGGTCATCACTCACTTTGCGCAAATCGCCGGTTACCTGATTAACATTATCTAATATGGTCGGCACTTGATTGTTCATCATCAACTTCAGTTTGGCAGAAGTTTGCCGCAAGTCAGCCATAGTGTATTCAAACGATTTTAAGCCGTTTTTCATCTCATTGGAACGCGTAAGCCCGTTAACGGACATAATGAGCGAGTCGGCGTGAGCAATGGTCTGTTCCAATTTAGGAACAAGACCTCCCAACGCTCCCATAAGTCCCAACTGCTTATCGGAAACAAGCGTATCGCCCGTAACGTGGAAAACGGAAGTATCGTCGCTATAGACCAATTCCAAAGCTTTTCCGCCCATAATGCTTTCATCGTACAAACGCGCTATGGTACCTTTAGGGAGCTTTAAATTGTCTTCCACCATAAGTTCCACCACAAAGGATTGTTCTTTCGTAAAGTCGTACTCTATTTCGCGCACCTGCCCCACTTTGTAGCCTTTCACATAAACAGAATTAGAAACGAGAAGTCCCTCTACGTTATCGAATACTGCATAATAATGGTTCGTAGGTGTAAAAATGTTGATGCCTTTCAGATAATTGATACCAAAATAGCCCACAGCAATGGCAGCAATAAATGCAAGACCAATTTTCACTTCTTGTGTAAATAGCTTTTTCATAATTATTTTTTACTTTGTTGTAATTTTCTGGCTTCCCCCACCGCAATCTTCTTTCCATTGACGAAAGCGACGATAAAAGCATCTTTAAAATCCTTATTCACTTTCTTTTTTAGGGCAACAATTTCATTATAATTGGAAGTTGCGCCATACGTATATTTTATAAGTCCGGTTTCTTCGTAAAAACTGCACTCTTTCCAACCTTTAAAAGCTGCATCGGTAGGCTTCAATTTCTTATTTGTCGAAAATATCTGGACTTTGTAAACAATTTCATCTGCTTGTTTAGCTGTCGGAGTTTCTTCTACGGCAGCAATAGTTATATCGATTGTAATTGGTTTAATAGCAGTCTGTTGCGTATAGGTGCGTTTGTCGTATTCATGTTTGTAGCGTTCGAATGCTGAAAAAATAGATTGAGCCATTTTTTGTTGTCCTTCGGCTGAAAGTAAAAAACGCTCTTCTTCCCTATTGGAAATAAATCCCAATTCGATAAGAACGCTCGGCATTTTTGTTTGGTGAAGCACCAAAAAAATCTCCTGACGCACACCACGGTCAATACGATTGTTTTTTGCAAACTCTTTTTGCACATAGTCGGCTATCAAAACGCTTTGGTCGAAAAAAGAGGCTTGCATAAATTCGAACATAATGTACGATTCGGGCGAAGCAGGGTCAAAACCTTGATATTTTTCCTTGTAACCTTCTTCCAGCAAAATAACCGAATTTTCCCGTTTCGCTACTTCAAAGTTGGCATCCGATTTTGCCAATCCCAACACATACGTTTCCGTGCCCATTGCCGACGATGAACGCGATGCATTTGTGTGAATACAAATGAAAAGGTCGCCATTTTCCTTGTTGGCAATTTTTGCGCGCTCGTACAAAGTAACATATTGGTCGGAAGTGCGCGTATAAACCACTCGCACATTGGGACAATTTTTGGTAATAAGGTCACCCAATGCCAGCGCTACTTTAAGGTTAATCTCTTTCTCGCATCCGTCTCTGCCTAAGGCTCCCGGGTCTTTTCCGCCATGACCGGCATCAATAACAACCGTATAGTTTTCGGGAGAAGCCATTATCGCTAACGGCAAGGCACAAAATAATAAGAAAATTATATAACGTTTCATTTTTATCGATTACTCTTTAATCTGCAAAATTAGCTATTTTTATCGGCTTTCCAATGAAAAATAAAATTTTTATACTAAAATTGCATAAAATTCCGTTCATTCATTAATTTTGTGGGTATTATTGACTAAATTTGCATAATTTTTGATGTACTGTTTTTTTGAATGAAAAAAATCATATTAGCTTGATTTTCAAAAGGTTGTTATTTTTGTTCAGCTTTTATGTTTTGTGTTTGCCGACTGCAAATGTGGTCGGTCAAACCGTTATTGACTCTATTTCACCCCAAACAACGGACTCTATTCCTGTTGAACCACTCGTTCAAACAACACCAAGTAATGCTATTGATGCTCCCGTCAATTATCATGCCAACGATTCTATTGTGTTTACCAAAGACGGCAGTTGTTTCTTGTACGGTGAGGGAAATATTGTCTATAAACAAGAACGCCCCATAGAATTGACAGCCGAACTTATCCACATGGTAATGGACAGCAGTACCGTGCATGCAGTCGGATTGAAAGACTCGCTGGGCAACGAATACGGAACGCCTGTGTTTAAAGACGGCGCAGATGAATACAAAGCCAAATCGATGAGCTACAATTTTAAATCTAAAAAAGGCTACATCAAAGGAGGCGTAACGCAACAAGGCGAAGGCTACATAGTGAGTGACCAGACCAAAAAGATGAGCGATGACCAACTATGTATGAAAGGCGGCAAATATACTACCTGCGACAACCACGAACATCCGCACTTCTACCTGCAACTCACCAAAGCCAAAGTACAGCCGGGTCATTACATTGCCGCAGGACCTGCCTATATGGTAATAGAAGATGTTCCACTTCCGTTGGCTATTCCATTCGGGTTTTTCCCGTTTACCAGTAAATATTCGTCGGGATTGATAATGCCATCGTACGGAGATGAGCGGGAACGCGGCTTTTTTCTAAAAGACGGAGGCTATTACTTTGCCATTAACGACTATTTTGATGTTGAACTGACCGGCGAAATTTTTACAAAAGGCACATGGGGCGTAAATTTGGCAAGTAATTATAAAAAACGCTACAAATTCAACGGACGCGTCAACATCAGCTACCGAAATGACGTGCGTGGCGAAAAAGATATGCCCGATTATTCGCAAAACAAAAACTTTAGAATTAATTGGAGCCACCGTCAAGACCCCAAAGCCAATCAATTCAGCAATTTTGCCGCTTCTGTCGATTTTGCCACCAGCGGCTACAACCAAAGCAACGTCAATAACTACTACAACCCTACGGAACAGTCAAAAAACATCACGAGTTCGAGCATAAATTACACTCAGCGGTTTCCTGAAAGCCCGTGGAGCATATCGCTCAACGCCCTTGTGAGCCAGCGCACGCAAGACTCCACCATCAGCCTATCGCTGCCCGACCTGCGTGTGGCTATGAGCCGCATCTATCCTTTTAAACGGAAAAAAGCTATCGGCAAAGAACGCTTTTACGAAAAAATTGCGCTGTCGTACACCATGACGTTCAAAAACAGCATCGACACCAAAGAATCGAAACTCTTAAAATCTTCATTTACAAAGGATTGGAAAAACGGAATTGACCACTACATTCCCATTTCGGCATCGTTCAATCTTTTCAAATATTTGAACATTTCCCCCTCTATCACCTACCACGAACGATGGTATTTCAGTCGCGTCAATAAATCGTGGGATGCTCCAATGCAGCGAGAAGTTGTGGACACAACCAACGGCTTTTATCGTGTGTATGATTTCAATATCAGCTTAAGTTTACAGACCAAACTCTACGGCTACTACATTCCTATCCGAAAACTTTTCGGCGACAAAGTGGACAGAATCAGACACGTCTTTACGCCGTCTATTTCGTTCAACTATCATCCCGATTTCGGCAATGAGTGGTTTAAATTTTATTCTACCTACGATAAGGCAATTATCGACAAAAGCAATATGAATAAAGTACGGCACGAAACTGTTACCTACTCGCCCTATGAGCGCGGTATTTTCGGTGTGCCCGGGAGAGGTATGTCCGGTTCTATCAGTTTTATGTTAGCCAATAATCTGGAAATGAAGATAAAAGACAAGTCGGACTCCACGGTAACCGATGCCTACAAAAAAATAAGCCTTATTGATAATTTTTCTATTGGAGGAGGTTACAATTTTGCTGCTGACTCAATGCGTTGGGCTAATTTTTCAGCAAGTTTGCGCATAAAAATTACTAAAACTTTCGCTCTCAACTTACGTGGCGAATTTGACCCTTACATGTACGGTCTCAACGACTACGGACGACCTGTGCGCATCAATAAACTGCGCTGGAACAATGGTAAATTCCCACGTTTTTTGGGTACAAGTACTTCATTCCAATACACTTTTAACAACGATACTTTTAAGAAAAAAAGTAAGAAAAAAGAACAAGATGAAAATGCAGTAACAGACGAACAAACCACCAACAGCGAAATCGACCACAGCCATGGTGCAGCGGAAAAAAACAAACACGAAGGCGAAGTTCTTGACGACGGATTCACAAAAATAGAAATTCCGTGGAGTCTTTCGTTCAACTACTCCTTGCGCTGGGGCGTTACCAACAAATTCGACTATGAAAAAATGGAGTATAAACGTGGATTTACGCATAATTTGAGTTTTAGTGGATTTGTAAACCCCACTCCTAAATGGAAAATCAGTTTTTCAGGGTCTTTCGACTTCACGCTGAAACAGATTACACAAACAACTTTATCGTTAACGCGAGATTTGCACTGTTGGACACTCTCCGCATCAATCAATCCATTCGGTCTCTATAAGTCGTATATGGTAACCATCGGTGTCAATTCGTCAATGCTAAGAGACTTGAAATACGAAAAACGAAGTGATGCAAGCAGCAACGTAAATTGGTTCTAAACCATTCATTTTAAATAATTTATTAACAACAAAATAAAAGATTATGAAAATTTCAGAAAACAAATTAGTTACATTACAGTACAAATTGTATGTAAAAAACGACAACAACGAATTGGAACTTATGGAAGAAACCACCGAAAAGGAACCTTTGCGTTTTTTCTACGGAATGGGAATGATGCTACCTAAATTTGAGGAAAATTTGTTGGGATTGTCGGTCGGCGATAAATTCAACTTTACCCTCACAGCCGAAGAAGCTTATGGCACATACGACGAAGAAAATTTGATTGATTTGCCACGCAACGTATTTGCCAAAGACGGTGTTATCGACGAAAAATATATCTTCCCGGGAGCCATTGTGCCGTTGATTGATGCCGAAGGTAACCGCATTAACGCTGAAGTGGTAGAGATAAAAGAAAACGAAATTAGAATGGACTTCAACCACCCGTTAGCCGGCGAAGAACTTACTTTCACAGGTGAAATTACGGAAGTAAAACAACCCACAGACGAAGAACTGAAAGCCATGAGCCACAGTTGCTGCAACTGTTCACACGATTGCAACGACGACAGTTGTTCATCAGGATGCTGCCACTAACAGACAGCTAAAAAACATTTTTTCAGAAAACATTTTAAAAAACTACTATTCTATGTCTAACACATTCGGAACGCTTTTTAGATACACTTCATTCGGAGAGTCGCACGGCACAGCCATTGGCGGAGTTATAGACGGCTGCCCTTCAAATGTCAAATTGGACATGAAACTCATTCAGCGCGAAGTGGACAGACGTCGCCCGGGACAATCGGATTTAACAACTACGCGCACCGAAGCCGATACAGTGGAATTTTTGTCGGGCATTTTTGAAGGAAAAACAACCGGCGCACCTATTGCATTTATCATACGCAACACGCAACAACGCTCGGACGACTACGAACATCTTAAAGATATTTTCCGCCCTTCGCACGCCGATTTTACCTACCAACAAAAATACGGTTTGCGCGATTACCGCGGAGGAGGACGTGCGTCAGCAAGAGAAACGGCAGTGCGAGTTATTGTAGGTGCCGTAGCCAAGCAATTTTTGGCTAACAAAGGCATAGAAATTCATGCTTATACCTCGCAAATCGGTGCCATTGCGTTAGATAAAACCACTGCAATAAACTTCGATGCCATTGAAAACAACGAAGTCCGTTGTCCCGATGCCACCACAGCCGCTAAAATGGCAGATTGCATTAGAACAGTAAAAGCCGACGGCGATTCTATCGGAGGCATTGTGTCGTGCAAAATTCTGAATGTGCCGCTCGGACTTGGAGAGCCTATTTACAGCAAATTTGAGTCGCAGTTGGCTATGGCAATGCTTTCTATCAATGCCGCTAAAGGTTTCGATTACGGTAGCGGTTTTGACAATGTAGCACTCAAAGGTTCGGAAATGAATGACGCATTTGTAATTAAAAACGGAAAAATCGCTACCGCCACCAACTACTCAGGAGGCATACAAGGCGGAATTTCCAACGGCGAAGAAATTTCGTTTAGAGTGGTATTTAAAGCAACTCCAACCATTTCGAAAAAACAAAACACCATTAATTCAAACGGCAAACAAATTGAGCTTCAGGCACACGGACGGCATGACCCCTGCGTTGTGCCAAGAGCAGTGCCTGTGGTAGAAGCAATGGCAGCCATCGTTACATTAGATTTATTATTACTATCGCAAGCCAATCAATATGGTTAATATAAAAGAAGAATTGTGGGGAGTTATTGTCAATCCTCATGCGGGAAAACGACGTCTCGGCAAAGATTGGTCGAACGTTTATAAAGTATTTAAGCAAGCAAATATCAAATTCAGCGAACAATTAACCGCCTACCCGGGACACGCCACGGAAATTGTGCAAACAATGTTAGACAAAGGTTTTCGCCATTTTTTCATCGTTGGCGGCGACGGCACATTGAACGAAGTGGTTAACGGCATTTACAAATCCGATATTCCCGATAAACACGAAGTGGTAGTCGCACTTATTCCTTTGGGCACAGGCAACGATTGGGCACGTTTTTGGGGCATTACACGCGACAACTACAAAGTCATTTCCGACCAACTTTTAATTCGCAAATGCCAGCCGGTGGATATAGGCAAAATTACCTACACCGATAACGACACCGGCGAACGAAATACGCAATACTTTATTAATCAGGTTGGATTGGGCTTCGACGCATTGGTTGTAAAGCAAACCAATCGGTTGAAAAGCATTTTGGGAGGAAGTGCGTGGAGTTATACTCTCTCTATTATAATGTCGGTGTTTCTTTATAAATCGACCATGATGAAAGTGTATGACAACTCTAAAAGCCTTTACGACAACATTTTCTCCATTGCCATTGGCAATGGCTGTTACAGCGGAGGCGGACTTAAACAAACGCCCGATGCCGTACCGACTGACGGAGTGTTTCATGTATCAGTCATAAAAAAACCGAAGTTTTTCCAAATCTTCAAAGGTCTCAAATTATTTTTTCAGGAAGAAATTACCAAATTAAATTTCGTCGAAACTTTTGTTTGTCCCAAAATAACCATTGAAGCATCTGAAAAAATTCTTTGCGAAAGAGACGGACTTCCCATTCACGGACATAGTCCATTTGTTGTGGAAATAATTCCTAATAGCTTAAAAATGTTGAAGTTATAAAAATATTTAGCAAAAACAATTATTTTATTTGCTGAAAAGAATTAGGTTTATTACCTTTGTAGCACTTTAAGGCGGTTTCGTCTAGTGGCCTAGGACGCGGCTCTCTCACGGCTGAAACCCGGGTTCGATTCCCGGATCCGCTACAAAAAAGTAATTATTTAGTTACCTTTGTCGTTGTTAAATGAATTGATGTTTTAATATCCTATTTGACGCAAATTTATTCAGTTATGAAACTGAATAGATAAAAGGCACAAGTTAAGTAAACTTGCGCCAAATAGGGGCAATAGGAACAGGTTCTACAACAAGAATTTCGAATCCACTCAAAGACCCCGTAGTTCAGCAGAATGATGCAACTCGCGTACAACGACCTATTATCCCAATATATTCAAGATGAAAAATTTAAAAGATCCCATTCTTTGGCTGGTTAGTATCATCTGTGGGATATTCCTCGCTTATTTATTGATAGGAGGTATTATTAAGAAACAGTCATTAGATAAAAACTTAGAATATTCAAAAGCAATAGTCATAGACCATTTCTTCACTATCAGATATACTGATTACTTCAGCTATGAATTTTTCGTAGAAGATAAGAAGTATCAAGGTAGCGGAGAATATTATCCTAAAAGTGATACGTTGTCAGTGGGCGATACTATTACAGTGGTTTATGATAAGACAAACCCCGATAATAACAGACCCGAGAGAGAGTATTCGTCTTTTTTACCCTACTAAAATTCCCCTTTCCCAAAAAAGTTATCAACAATTTGCATTTTTGCATACAATCGCTTTGCTTATCGGGGTTTCGTTCGCTTTTTCTCCCAAAATTGGCGCAAGTTTACTTAATTGCGCTAAATAGGGGCGTTTAATATTGTTCTGTTTCGTTTGGGAAATCCTGATGTTTTACGTCGCTTACGTAATGCTTTACAGCTTCGGTCATTACGCTATGCAAATCGGCATAACGCCGCAAAAAACGTGGCGAGAAACCATTCGACATGCCCAACATATCGTGAAGAACCAGCACTTGCCCATCGACATAGCGTCCGGCACCGATACCAATTACAGGTATCGTCAGCTTTTCGGCTACTTTTTTCGCCAAAACTGCCGGAATTTTTTCAAGAACAATGGTAAAACAGCCGGCTTCTTCGAGTAAAATCGCATCCGAAATCAACTTTTCAGCTTCATCTTCTTCTTTTGCTCTCACGGTGTAAGTACCGTATTTATTTATGGATTGCGGCATTAGCCCAAGATGTCCCATAATGGGAATACCGGCAGCTAAGATTTTTTTAACGGCATCAATAATTTCCACGCCGCCTTCGAGTTTCAAAGCATCGGCATGTGTTATTTTCATCATTTTAATGGCATTTTGAACTGCCTCCACATCACTTGTTTGGTAAGTTCCAAAAGGCATATCAACCACCACTAACGCCCGTTTTACAGCACGTGCAACAGATTTACCGTGATAAATCATTTGGTCTAATGTAATTGGCAAAGTTGTTACGTTTCCTGCCATAACATTAGATGCAGAATCGCCCACAAGAATAACATCTACTCCGGCTTTATCAACAATGGAAGCCATCGTGTAATCGTATGCAGTTAACATACTTATTTTTTCATTTCGGCTTTTCATCTCGTTCAAGCGATGCGTCGTAACCTTACGGATGTCTTTTGAATTGTGAACTGACATAATTATTTATTTTTAAAAACTTATTAATTAGATAATACCAAATTGTTTAAAACACTTTTCTATTTTCTCAAAAGCAATATCAATCTGTGCTTTAGAGTGCGTTGCCATCAGCGAAAAACGAATAAGCGTATCTTGCGGAGCAACAGCAGGAGACACAACAGGATTGACAAAAATGCCTTCGTTGAGCAATGCGCGCGTTACTGCAAAAGTTTTTTCGTTATCGCGAATATACAAAGGTATAATAGGCGTAGTCGTAGGTCCTATTTCGCAGCCCATTTTACGAAAACCATCCAACGCATAATGAGTAACATCCCACAAACGTTCGATACGTTCCGGCTCGCTCAACATAATATCCAATGCAGCATTGGCGGCACCAATAGATGCAGGTGTTGCACTGGCGCTGAATATGTAAGAGCGTGCATTGTGGCGCAAATAGTTGGCAATGACAGAATTACAAGCAATAAAACCGCCCAATGAAGCAAACGATTTGCTAAATGTGCCCATAATTAAATCCACATCGTCGGTTACGCCCATAGCATGACAAACGCCCTGTCCGTTTTTACCGAAAACGCCTATTCCGTGAGCTTCATCAACCATAACGGAAGCATTGTATTTTTTCGCCAAAGCAACAATCTCTTTCAAAGGAGCAACATCGCCCTCCATACTGAACACGCCGTCCACCACTATGAGTTTTATTTTATCGGGAGCACACGTTTTTAGCGTTTTTTCCAACGAATCCATATCGTTATGCTTAAATTTCAAGCAATTGGAAAACGACAAACGACGACCTTCAATGATGGAAGCATGGTCGGATTCGTCTAAAATTATGTAATCCTCGCGTCCTGTCAAACAGGAAACCACACCCACATTCACTTGAAATCCGGTAGAAAAAATAATAGCCTCTTCTTTACCGACAAATTTTGCCAAACGGGCTTCCAATTGTTCGTGTATATCTAATGTTCCGTTCAAAAAACGCGATCCGGCGCAACCCGTACCGTATTTACGAACTGCTGCTATAGACGCCTCTTTGATTTTAGGATGATTGGTCAGCCCCAAATAACTGTTTGAGCCAAACATCAGCACTTTTTTGCCGTTAATTACAACCTCACAGTCCTGTTCGCTCAATATAGCTCGAAAATAAGGATAAATACCTTTATCCTTCATTTGCTGCGGGATATTATACTTTTCAAGTTTTTCTTGTAATAAATTCATAAATTACGAGTTTTATTAATTAAATTTAATAAAAGCCCCTTCTACGACAAAAGAGGTTTTCACCTCCTTTATCGCCTTATATATCAATCTATTGAATTATCTATTTCTTGTATTTTTTTCTCAATATCTGCCAATTTCTCTTTCAAAGCATCTATCTTCTTATTCATCTCTTCCACCATATTTTTAGCTTTCTTCGATGCTGCAAAAAATCCGATATTATTCTCGTAAGTAGCAATTTCGTTACGCAACGTGGTGTACTCTTTCATCAATTTGTTGCGTTCAGCAGATGCTTTTTTCACATCATTTTTTATTTTTTGGAACGCTTCAAACTGTAAGTCGGTGGCTTTTTTGAACGCTTTGAACAACGCATCTTTTTTCTTAAAAGGCACATGTCCTATAGCGTTATATTCCGCCGAAAGAGCTTTCAGAGCAGCCAAATCGGCAGCATCATCGCCCGTTCTTTCAAATGCCTCAATCTTAGCAATGATTTCACGTTTACGGTTAAAATTTTCTATTTCTTCCGTTTTCTTTCCGGAGAAATTTTTATCCTTCTGGTCAAAGAAGTAGTCGCAAGCTGTTACAAAACGCTGCCAAACGGCATCCGATTGTTTTTTACTGGTGGCGCCAATGGTTTTCCATTCTTTTTGTAACGCTACGAATTTTTCGGTCGTCTCTTTCCAATCAGTGCTATCTTTCAACGATTCGGCAATTTCACACAACTCTTTTTTCTTTTCCAAGTTGGCTGCAAATTCTTTTTTAATGGTTTTGAAAAATTCGCTTTTGGCTTTAAAAAAAGCATCACACGCACTGCGAAAGCGTTTGTAGAGTTTCCGTTCGTTTTTATTCGATGCAGCGCCTATTTCTTTCCATTTATTTTGTAACTCAATGATTACCTTTGTGTTATTTTCCCATTTTTTGTGCGATTTCTGGGTCAAATCCATAGCTTCTATCTTATCGCAAATGGCTTCTTTTTCCTTTATCAATGCCTCTTCTTCCTCTTTGGAAAGTTGAAATAACGCCTGATGTTTTTTATTTATCACTTTAGAAGCATCTTTGAAACGTTGCCATATCTCTTCGCGCAAATCGCGTGCTACAGGACCTATTTCGCGCCATTCTTCGTGCAACCCTTGCAAAGTTTTGAATGCAATGAGTACATCCTCTTCGGATGCCAAACGCTCAGCCACTTCACACAAATTTGTTTTCAGTTCCAAATTCTTTTTGAAGTCGTAATCGCGCAGTTCGTTGTTTATCTTTATCAGGTCGTAAAATCTTTCTTGGTATTGGCTGTAAAGTTTCCAAAGTGGAGTAACTTTTTCTTGCGGAACTTGACCAATCTGTTTCCATTCCTGTTGCAATTTACGAAAAGCATTGACAGTTTCCGACAAATCGTCCGATGACTCCGTCAGTTTTTCCAATTCGTCCAAAACCTGTTTTTTGAGTTCGTAGTTTTTCCATTTTTCCTCTTCTAAAATCTTGTTTTCGGCAGCTTTTTTCTCTTTGTACTGCGCCAAAACCGCTTTAAATTCAGTTTCCAATGCATCGGGAACAGTTTCGGCAACTTCTTTTTCCGCACTATTTTCAGCTTTCAACTTACGATAAAACGTTTGTTTAATGGACTCTATAGATTCTTTTATCGCCAAAGCGGACGGATTTTTCAGCAATTCTTTAGCTGCTTCCAATAGTTCGCCACGCTCCATCGCATTGAAATTCACCGTAGCGACAGCTTCGTCTTCAGATTTTTTAGCCTCTGCAACGTTTTTGTTTTCAACAGATTGAACGTTTTCTTCCAATGTTTGTTCGTCTTTTTTCAAATCTTGATCCATAATACAAAAATTTATCGGTTAGCTCCATTTTACACAGATGTAAAACAAAGCAAAAGTACTGTTTTTTTTTGATTTATCAAAGTTTACTATTTCCAAGCATTTTTTTGTTCTTTATTTAACATTTTACCAATGGTCATGCAATAGAGCGTTATGAGCGGTAAAAAAACATCGAACAGTAGCAGCGACAAGAAAAATTTCCGTTCTTTTAACGATTTTGCCGAAACATTGACCACTACCAACTGCACTAAATAGCGAACGACAAACAGTCCCAATACATAATAAATCAAATGTAACGGCAACAAACAAGCTAAAGCCACAAACGTAAGGTAAAACAGTCCGCGCGATGCCGGTTCTAAACCCAACAGCAGCTTGCTTTCTTTGGTATAAAGTTTTGAAGCGCGCAAATGGCGTTGTTTTTGACTTATCCAGTCGAAAAATGAAGGTTTCGGTACCGACAACGTTATGCTTTCCAATGAAGTTTCAATACGTGTATTGTCTTTGTTAGCAGCTTCATTCACCAGCAAATCGTCATCGCCGGAGGCAATATGCAGCGTACCGGCAAAACCTTTCAAACGGTAAAACGTCTCTTTGCGGTATGCCAAATTCCGTCCCACACCCATATATGGTTTTCCTCTGTAAGCAAAACCGAAATATTGCAATGCAATGAAAAATGTGTCGTACGAAATGAGTTTACTGATGAACGTTTTTTCCTTAAAATAAGCACCATAGCCCAACACAAATTCAGTTTCGGGCGTAAAATTGCGCACCATTTTACTTATCCAGTGTTTAGTCAACGGACGACAATCGGCATCGGTAAACAGCAATAAATTGTAGTGCGACGCTTTAACGCCCAATGTTATACCCAACTTTTTGCGACTGATAATTTTGGTTGCTTCAGGCAAATGAGTAACATAGAGATGCGGATATAAACGCTGGAATTTACTCAACACTTCCTCGCTATCATCAGTAGAACCGTCGTTGATTATAATTACCTCATATTCAGGATAATCCTGTTCTAAAATCAACGGCAAAAATTCGTTAAGATTATCTGCTTCATTTTTGGCACAAACGATAACGGAAACAGGCGGTTGTTCGTCAGAAAAAACAATTTGTCCTTTCTTCTCTCGTCGATTGCGCACCCATACTGCCGTATAGAAATAGATGTAGAAAAAAAGCTGTATTCCAAAAGCTACCACAAAAAGGCTTATCAACAGCCATTCATACCACTCCAAAGAAAAATTATTTATCATAACACTATAAATCGTCTGAAAAAACGGCATACGGCAACTGCCTCAAATTGTAGCGAGATGCCATCACTTCGCCATAGGCGCCTGCCGAGCGAATGGCTAATTTATCTCCCCTATTGGTGCGATTGAGAAGCACATCTTTGCCAAAAACATCGCTCGACTCACAAATGGGACCTGCCACATCGTAAAGTTCCATTTCAGCCTCCGAAGAGATATTTTCGATATGGTGATAAGCATCGTACAATGCCGGTCTTATCAATTCGGTCATGCCTGCATCGGTTATTACAAAACGCTTTGTTTCACCTTGTTTAACGTAAAGTACCTCGGTTATGAGCGAACCGCATTGAGCCACCACCGCACGTCCCAATTCAAAATGTACCTGTTGTTCGGGGCGCAGCTTGAGATAGAGACCAAAAACTTTGAAATAACCTTCAAAATCGGCTATTGGAATATGATTGGGATGGTGGTAATTAATGCCAAGTCCGCCACCCACATTGATATGTTCCACCGTAACACCTTTTTGTGCCAAACTCTCCTGAATTTCGTTGATAGAGATACACAAATGTTGGAACACCGTCATATCAGTAATTTGCGACCCGATATGGAAGTGCAATCCTATCAACTGCAAATTTTCCGACTGCTGAATAAATGCAATGGCTTCATCAATTTGCGACAGATTAAATCCGAACTTGTTTTCTTTCAGTCCGGTAGTAATATAACTATGCGTATGTGCATCAACATCGGGATTGACACGAATAGCGACAGGAGCTTTTTTGTTGTGTTTGGCTGCCAAAGTATTGATAACTTCTAATTCGGGTAATGATTCCACATTAAAGCAGAATATACCTTTTTCCAAAGCCAATTCTATCTCCCAATCGGCTTTTCCAACGCCGGCAAACACAATTTCGGAAGGTTTGAATCCTGCATTAATGGCTGCTTCTATTTCGCCACCACTCACACAATCGGCGCCCAAGCCTTTACTCGACAAAAACTTCAAAATACGATTATTGGCATTTGCTTTTACCGCATAATGTATATGATAAATAGGCTGTTGCGACCAACGTCTCAACTCTTCCACCGTTTTGCGAATTACATCGCAATCGTAGTAGTAAAATGGAGTTCGCAAGCCGTCAAACTTATCTATCGGAAATGTTCCTTTTATCATAGCGTATTAAAATAAGCTTTTGCTGAGAGCTACCAGAGCTTTCTGTTTGTCGTCGCTTTTTATTAAAAATGAAATATTATAATTGCTTCCGCCGTAGGAAATCATTCGAATTGAGATATCTTTGAGGGCAGAAACAACTTTATCCTGAAATCCGATATTTTCGTAATTCATATCGCCCACTACACAAATAATCGACATATCGCCATCGACAGTAACCGTGCCAAATTTTTTCAAATCGTTCACAATTTCGTCTAAATGTTTGGCATTGTCAATGGTCACAGAAACGCCCACCTCCGAAGTCGTAATCATATCAATGGAAGTTTGGTACGATTCAAATATTTCAAACACTTTACGTAAAAAACCGTAAGCGAGCAACATACGTCCCGACTTGATTTTAATGGCAGTAATATTATCTTTAGCCGCCACAGCCTCTATTTTGTGTGGGCGACATTCGTTGAGTATAATTGTTCCGGGAGCATCGGGTATCATTGTGTCGAGCAAACGCACGGGAATATTGGCTAATTTTGCAGGTAAAATGCAAGTCGGATGCAATATTTTTGCGCCAAAATAGGCTAACTCAGCCGCTTCATCGAAGTGTAAACTCGGAATAGGTTTTGTATTTTCTACAAAACGCGGGTCGTTATTGTGAATGCCGTCGATGTCCGTCCAAATTTGTATCTCCTCCATTTTTCCGGCAGCACCAAGCAACGAAGCGGTATAATCGCTGCCGCCACGCTGCAAGTTATCTATTTCGCCGTAGAAATTGCGACAAATGTAGCCCTGAGTTATCCATAATTCGGCATCGGCGGTATCGGTCAGCCATTTTTCAAGTTCATTTTGTATAAAAAACGTGTCCGGTTCGCCATTCTTGTCGGTTTTTAATATCTCAAGAACGGGTATTAGCACCGATTTCACGCCTTGTTCCTGCAAATAGTAGTTAAACATCGCAGTGGACATCAGTTCGCCTTGTGCCAAAATGATTTTTTCTTCAAAAACAGTGAATATTTCGTTGGCAAAAGTGCGTATATAATCGAAATGTTTCTTTACAGTTTCCCGCCCTAATTGTTTAAATTCTTCCTTGGTATAAAGTTCATCAATGACTTTATAATAATTGGCTTCCATTTTATTGACAATTTCCAATGCTCCAATGGCATTTTTCTTGTATAGATAATCGGAAATTTCGACCAATTGATTAGTTGTACCCGACATGGCAGACAAAACAACCAAGTTTTTCTCTCCATTGCACACCAAACGGGCAACTTCTTTCATACGTTGTGCGGAACCCACCGAAGTGCCGCCAAATTTCATAACTTTCATTCTTCCAACAATTTAGTTTAATTAAAACGGGATTATGCAGAACTACAAGCATCCAAATTCACTATGAACATTCCGAATGCTTACAAACGACAAAAGTACAAAAAAATTAACAGATATACTAAAGAAAAATGCTACTGTGAAAAATATTTTCAACAAAAGTTGGCAAATTCAACAAAAAGCACTACCTTTGCACAGCAATCCTATCAAGGATGCGGATTTTCCCATCACATTTTTTCACATCTATAGTAGTTTTTTATATTCCAAAATACTAAAACTCTCCGCATTCTTCATGGAGAATAATTACAAACCCTATTATCATTATCTATTACATTCTTAAATGTTCACCATTCAACAATTAAAAGCGAAATCATTACCCGAACTGATTGAAATCGCAAACGGTCTTGGTGTGGTTAAACCAAACGCTCTATCGCAAGAAGCATTGATTTACGAAATTTTAGACCAACAAGCTATTGTGCCTGTTACACCACAGAAAAAACAAAAACGGACACGTATTCCGCGTACGCCGGTAGCAAGTTCTTCATCATCGCAACCTACTCCACAGAAAGACGAAACTCCGACTGAAAAAGAAAAGCCGAAAAAGACTGAAGAGCAATCTGAAGCACCAAAAGCACCTAAAAGGCAAAGAAAAAAAACATCAACAGACAAACAAGCTGAAACACCTGAACAACAATCGAAAACTGAACCCGCAAAAAAAGCGGACACAACTATACAGACTACAAAAACCGAAAAAGTTTCTGAAACCGTGACAGCCGATTTGCCGCCAAGCAGTGAAGCAGAAGCTCCCAAAAACACCAATTCCGCCCAACAAAACAACAAACAACAGCAACAAAGGCAAAACGGAAACGGTAAAAACAGCGCTTTGAGTCCAAACGAAAAGCCTTACGATTTCGATAATATTCTTATCGGTATGGGAACGCTCGAAATGATGCAAGACGGCTACGGATTTTTGCGTTCATGCGACTACGATTACCTCTCCTCACCCGACGATATCTATGTTTCACAATCGCAAATAAAACTATTCGGACTTAAAACGGGCGACACAGTTGAAGGTTATATTCGTCCGCCGAAAGATGGCGAAAAATATTTCCCGCTCGTGCGAATTACAAAAATAAATGGTTACACCCCCGATTTGGTGCGCGACCGTATTCCTTTCGAGCATTTGACACCGCTCTTCCCCGATGAAAAATTCACACTTTGTACGGGCAAAAATGACCCGTTATCGGTGCGCGTACTCGACTTATTCGCGCCTATAGGCAAAGGACAACGCGGCTTGATTGTTGCACAGCCGAAAACAGGTAAAACCGTATTACTCAAAGAGATTGCCAACGCTATATTAGCCAATCATCCCGAAGTGTACATGATTATACTGCTCATTGACGAACGCCCCGAAGAAGTTACTGATATGGCACGCAGCGTAAAAGCTGAAGTCATTTCGTCCACTTTCGACGAATCGGCTGAGCACCACGTAAAAGTGGCGACCATGGTACACGAAAAAGCTAAACGCTTGGTGGAATGTGGACACGACGTGATAATTCTGTTAGATTCCATTACCCGATTGGCACGTGCCTACAACACATTCCAACCGGCATCGGGAAAGGTGCTTACCGGCGGTGTGGACGCTAATGCGTTGCACAAGCCCAAACGCTTTTTTGGAGCAGCACGTAACATCGAAAACGGCGGTTCGCTTACCATCATTGCCACAGCTCTCACCGACACAGGTTCTAAAATGGACGATGTAATTTTCGAAGAATTTAAAGGAACGGGCAACATGGAGCTGCAACTTGACCGTAAGTTGGCAAACAAACGTGTTTTCCCTTCCGTAGATTTGACTGCTTCAAGCACTCGCCGCGACGATTTGTTGTTACCCAAAGAAGTGTTGAACAGAATGTGGATTTTACGAGGTTACATTGCAGACATGACTTCGGTAGAAGCTATGGAGTTCTTGAAAGAACGCATGGAACGCACCGAAAACAACGAAGAGTTTTTAGCCTCAATGAATGACTAAGAGAAATAAAAATGATATTTAAACAAAAAACGGAGGACAATTTTGTCCTCCGTTTTTTTATGAAGAATAGAGCGTTTATTTTAACTCTTTCAAAGCAGCTTGTGCAGCAGCCAAACGTGCAATAGGCACACGGAATGGCGAGCAGCTGACATAGTTCAAACCAACGCGGTGGCAGAATTCAACCGACGACGGTTCGCCGCCATGTTCACCGCAAATACCGCATTTCAGGTCAGGACGTATAGCACGACCTCTTTCAGTAGCCATTTGCACCAATTGTCCTACACCGTTTTGGTCGAGTACTTGGAACGGGTCATTTTTCAAAATCTTCATATCCAAATAAGCCGGCAAGAACGAAGCAATATCATCGCGCGAATAACCGAATGTCATTTGAGTCAAGTCGTTAGTACCAAACGAGAAGAATTCTGCTTTTGTAGCAATACGATTAGCTGTTAATGCAGCGCGCGGAATTTCAATCATCGTACCAACTTTGAAATCGATGCTGTCACCCTTTTCTTCGAAAAGTTTAGCAGCAGTTTCGCGGATTACTTTTTCCTGAGCAGCAAATTCGTACAAAATACCGGTGAGCGGTACCATAATTTCGGGATATGTTTTTACACCTTCCTTTTTCAATTCCAATGCGGCACCAAGAATAGCGCGTGTTTGCATTTCGGTAATTTCGGGATAAGTGTTACCCAAACGGCAACCACGGTGACCAAGCATCGGGTTAGCTTCGTGTAAGGCTTCTACGCGTTGACGTACGGTTTCAAATTTCACACCCATAATTTCAGCCAATTCGCGTTGTTCTTTCTCTTCGTGGGGAACAAACTCGTGCAAAGGCGGGTCAAGCAAACGAACCGTAACGGGACAACCTTCCATTGCTTTGAAAATACCTTTAAAGTCAGCTTGTTGGTAAGGTAAAATTTTAGCTAATGCTTTACGACGACCTTCTGTGTTTTCTGCCAAAATCATTTCACGCATAGCACGTATTTTTTCGCCTTCGAAGAACATGTGTTCCGTACGGCAAAGACCAATACCCACAGCACCAAAATTACGAGCTGTTAGTGCATCGTGTGGCGTATCGGCATTTGTACGAACTACCAAACGTGTGTATTTGTCAGCCAAAGCCATTAAATCTTGAAAATCTTGGTCGAGTTCAGCTTCTTTAGTTGCAACTTTACCTAAATAGATATCACCGGTAGAACCGTTTAGCGAAATAAAATCACCTTCTTTAAGCACTAAATCGTCAACCGATAAGGTTTTATTGGCATAGTCGATAACTAATGCACCTGCACCTGATACGCAGCATTTACCCATACCGCGAGCAACTACGGCAGCGTGAGAAGTCATACCGCCACGAGCTGTTAAAATACCATCAGCGGCAGCCATACCGGCTAAGTCTTCCGGTGAAGTTTCAATACGTGCCATGATAACACGTTCGCCTTTAGCATTCCATACGGAAGCATCGTCAGCATTAAATACCAATTTACCTGAAGCAGCACCTGGAGAAGCCGCTAAACCTTTTGCAATAACGCGTGCTTCTTTTAAAGCTTTTTTATCAAAAACAGGGTGAAGCAATTCATCCAATTTATTAGGATCGATGCGTAATATAGCTTCCTTTTCGGAAATCATACCTTGACGTAACATATCCATAGCAATTTTCACCATAGCGGCACCAGTACGTTTTCCACTACGAGTTTGCAAGAACCACAATTTACCTTCTTGTACGGTAAATTCCATATCTTGCATATCTCTGTAATGGTTTTCCAATTTTGTTTGAAGAGCATCCAGTTCTTTGTAGATTTCCGGCATAGCTTCTTCCATTGAAGGATAGTTAGATACACGGTCTGCTTCTGAAACTCCGGCTAATTCAGCCCAGCGTTGTGAACCGATTTTGGTAATTTGTTGAGGTGTGCGAATACCGGCAACCACGTCTTCACCTTGAGCATTTATTAAGTATTCACCAATAAATTGGTCTTCGCCTGTAGCGGCATCGCGTGAGAAACAAACACCTGTAGCTGAAGTGTCGCCCATATTACCAAACACCATAGCTTGAACGTTAACAGCTGTTCCCCATTCAGCAGGAATTCCTTCCATTTTGCGATATAGGATAGCACGCTCGTTCATCCAAGAGTCAAACACAGAGCAGATAGCACCCCAAAGTTGTTCGTAAGCAGAATCGGGGAAGTCGCCTCCTGTCTGTTTTTTTACAGCAGCTTTAAAACGAGCCACCATATCTTTCAGGTCGTCAACAGTCAAATCCGTATCTAATTCAACGCCTCTTTCTTCTTTAATTTGGTCGATAATCAATTCAAACGGGTCGTGGTCGTTTTTGTTGGTAGGTTTCATGCCAAGAACAACATCGCCATACATTTGTATAAAACGACGATAAGAGTCCCATACAAAACGAGGATTACCTGTTTTGCGAGACATACCTTCTACTACTTCATCGTTCAATCCAAGGTTTAGAATAGTATCCATCATACCGGGCATGGAAGCACGAGCTCCCGAACGCACGGAAACCAACAGCGGATTTTCAACATCACCAAATTTAGAATTCATCAATTTTTCCAGCGAAGCAATTGCTTTTTCCACTTCGGGCTTCAACAGTTCTACAACTTTATCTTTACCAAGTTCGTAGTATTCAGTACAAACTTCAGTTGTAATAGTGAACCCGGGAGGAACCGGAACTCCAATCAAATTCATTTCAGCAAGGTTCGCACCTTTACCACCGAGAAGGTTTTTCATCTCTGCTTTACCTTCAGCTTTTCCGTTACCGAAGGTATAAACTCTTTTCTTGTTGTCCATAAATAAAATTATTTATTAAATTAATAATGATTCTGTTTTTATAGGTTGCAAATTTACAATTTTATTTTCAATTTATCAATAGCAAAACGACACGAAATGGATGATTTTAGTAAACCATTCAGAAACACGACCTTTTGCTTTCATTTGTCAATAAAAAGAAAACAGAAAAACATAAAACAAAAAATGGAAACATCCTATTTTCTATATCAAATCCTGCCCATTGACATTGAGTTTGAAATGCAATCCCAACACATCGGCAGACTTGCGGCACAACAACATACGGTTTAGAAAAATTTCGAAATAATCTATTACCGAGCAAATATCGGTATTAATGGTTAAACGCAATGTAACGGTTTTTGCGACCATATCCAGCACCACTTTCGACGACTCAACGGCATAGTTTACACGGTCGTGGATATCGAACGCAATAGTGTCGCTATTGCGCACACGACTACGCCGTACATCAATTTTGTCCGCCAAAATCACCGCTGCCGCAATGGCGTTTACAGGAAAAGCCGTATCATCGTCGTGATAGCCGATAGCAGTAATAATTGCCGCCACATCAGCCGACGGCATTCCCATTTTGTCTAAAATACGAAACGCCATAACGGCTCCCGTTTGTGCATGATTAACACGGTTAATCACATTACCGATGTCGTGCATATAGGCAGCGATTTTCACCAATTCCACATCATTTTCGCTGTAGTTTAACGCCGTTAAAATTTCGCCCGCTACTTTAGCGCAATTAGTTACGTGTGCAAAACTGTGTTCTGTGTAACCCAAAGCCAACAACGATGCGTCAGCTTGCTGAATGTAAGTTCTAATTTCCTGTGAATTAACAATATCTTTATACGTTATTTTTGCCATCTCTGTTTAAAATTTTAATTAAATCTCCAAGTAATTGATTTACTGTACGTTCTATTACTTTCGGGCGGTCGTTGCCCAATTGGTATTTTTGAGCAGTAACACCGCTGGGGCTTGCCACGCCTATCCATACCGTGCCTACGGGTTTTTCGTCAGAGCCACCTGTAGGACCGGCTATACCTGTGGTAGCAACCGCATAATCAACGCCAAACCGCTCTCGGCAGCCTTTTGCCATCGCTTCGACTGTCTGTTGGCTGACTGCACCAAACTGCGCCAATATTTCCTTACTAACGCCTAACATACTCTCTTTTATTTCATTACTGTAAGCCACCAAGCCGCCTTTGAAATAAGCCGAAGAACCTGCCACAGAAACGATTTTTGCAGCCAATGCACCACCCGAACAACTTTCGGCAACAGCTAAAGTTAAGCGGTTTTTCGTAAACAGCTTATTTACAATAAGTTCAAGTGTATCATTCGACTCGCCAACAAAATATGGTTGTATCAAATCGGACAATTTTTCCAATTCGTCAGCCATCTTTTTGTGAAGGTTCATCTTTTCCGTACCACGCGCTGTAAGGCGCAAGCGCACCAAACCTGCTTGCGGTAAATAAGCCAATTTAAAACCGTCGGGCAAATGATTTTCCCAATCGGCTATGAGGTCAGCCAAAAACGACTCACCAATGCCTTGTGTCAAAATAGTGTGATGTAAAATTACCACATCGGCATGGCGCGCCTCCAACTGCGGCAACACATATTTTGTCATCAAAAACATCATTTCCGATGGTACGCCCGGAAGCGAAACAATAATTTTTCCCGATTTTTCGAACCACATTCCGGGAGCGGTTCCCACTTCGTTAAACAACACGGTACAACAATCGGGAACATCCGCTTGATGATGATTTAGTTCACTGAAAGGCAAACCACGCATTTCAAAATAATGTTTCACGTGTTTGAGAGTCGGTTGATGTACCACCATTTTTGCATCAAAAAAACGGCAAAGTACCTGTTTCGTCATATCGTCTTTGGTAGGACCAAGACCGCCTGTAAGTATCACCACATCAGCAAAATGCAGTTCATTTTCCAACGCATCGATTATTTCGCGCGGATTGTCGGCTACAGTTACAATGCGTTCCACTTCCACATTCACGTCATTCAGTTTTTCAGCCATCCACGATGCGTTAGTGTTCACCACCTGCCCTATCAACAGTTCATCGCCGATATTAATTAATGTAGCTTTCATAGTTTTAAATTCGAGAAACGCTCTTCACACCTTTTATCGTTAAAATTGTTTTTTTCAATTGTTCCAATTGCCCCAAATCGTCCACCAAAACAATAATATTACCTTCAAACAAGCCGGCATCGTTCGAATTGACCGAGATAGAACGCATTTTTACCTTGTCCGATTTACTGATAATTGACGTAATGTTGGAAACAATACCGATATCGTCATGTCCAACTACGCGTAAACGGATAGGATATTGTGAATTGTTTTTCCCCGCCCAACGCGCATTCAGCATCCGATAGCCGAAACGCGCCATCATTTGCGGAGCATTCGGGCAATTGCAACGGTGAATTTTTATGCCGCCTTTGGCGGACACGAAGCCGAAAATATCGTCACCGTAGATAGGATTGCAACATTTTGCCAAAGTGTACTGAATATCTTTCAAACCTTGGTCTATTACCAGCACATCTTCGTTTGAAGTGATTTTCTGTAAATCCGTTTCGGTGGTATATTGGTCGGCTGAACGCAACGACACTTCTGAAATCTCTTTTTTATCTTCTTGCAATGCTTCACGCACCGCCGCCATGCTCACTTTTTCGCTGTTTACGGCTTGATAAAAGTCGGAAATGGTTTTGTAGCCAAACTTACGTGCCAACTGCGTTATTAACGAATCATCTACTTCTATTTTCCAATTCTTCAAACGCCTCATAAGCAACTCTTTGCCCATTTCCGCATCTTTAAATTGGATTTCCTTGAGTGCCAGCCTTATTTTCGATTTTGCTTTCGACGAATTTACCCACTGCAACCAATCGGGTTTAGGTGTTTGATTTGGTGCCGTAAAAACAGTGATTTGGTCACCATTTTGCAACTTGTAACGAATTGGAACTCGTTTGCCGTTTACCAACGCACCTACACAATGCGAACCGATATTGGAATGGATAGAAAAAGCAAAATCGAGTACCGTAGAGCCTTTTCTAAACTTTTTCACATCGCCCTTCGGCGTGAACACAAACACTTCTTCATCGTACACATTGACCCTGAATTCGTCCAAAATGTCCACCGCCTCCAAATCGGGATTGGCAAGCAGTTCGCGTATATGCGCCAGCCAATTATCGGCAGCCCCTTCCGATGTGCCGCCTTTATATTTCCAATGCGCCGCCATGCCTTTTTCGGCAATTTCGTCCATCCGTCGCGTGCGTATTTGCACTTCCACCCACTTCGCTTCGGGGTCAAGCACTGTGATGTGCAACGATTCGTAGCCGTTTGATTTCGGCATTGAGAGCCAGTCGCGCAAGCGGCTCGGATTGGGCGCATACATATCCGTAACTACCGAATAAATTTGCCAACAAGCAGATTTTTCTTTTTCCAACGGTACATCTAAAATAATGCGGATGGCAAATAAATCGTAGATTTTCTCAAACGGCACCTGTTTCTTGCGAATTTTGTTCCAGATGGAAAAAATGGATTTTGTGCGACCTTTTATCTCAAAATCTATATCTGTAGTTTTTTTCAGTTCTTTTTCGAGGGGTGCAATAAAATCGGCAATGTACTTGTCGCGCACAGCCTTAGTAGCGTTCAATTTTTGAGCAATGTCTTTGTAGATTTCATTGGAAGTGAACTTGAGAGACAAATCTTCCAACTCCGTTTTTATTTGGTACAAGCCCAAGCGATGTGCCATCGGCGCATAGAGATAAGACGTTTCGCGGGCGATAGTTTGCTGCTCCTCTTTTGAAAAAGTTGGCAAAATGTACATCGTATCCAAGCGGTCAACCAGCACTATCATAATTACTCGGATATCTTCGGCAAAGGACATCAGCAACTTACGGAAATTTTCGTCATCGAAAGCTACTTTTTTCTCGTAAAGTTGGTGTACCTTTATCAAACCCGAAATAACCACGGCAGACGATTTTCCGAACCGTTTTTCAACTTCCTCAATTGACACGGAACCGTATTGTACCGCTTCGTAGAGCAAAACACTCAACACTTCTATACGACCAAGTCCTAAGTGCTCAACAATCATAATGGCTACGCGCAACAGCTTTTCAATTTGAGCCTGCGAAAAGTCTTTTTCACGGAAAGTAATCAACAAAAGGTGTTTTATCTCTTTCCGCTCCGACAGCGGAAAAAGATGCCCTGCATTAATCAATAATTCACGGTAAAGTTGCTTGATGTTTTTTCCAACAATTCCTTTTTTCACCTGCAATACTCCTTAATTGTCAATCGCAATAACCGGTGAGAATTACTTCTGCCAGCGTAACACTATTTTCCGAAAGCGTAAGTACAGCTTCGTGATTACCGACTGTTTTCGGTTGGAAAATCACCGACACTTGCGCACCAAAACCTTCTTCGGCAGCCTCTTTGGTTATCACATCTACCGACGATGAAAAACTTTCGGCTTGTGCGCCTGAAATGGTAATATCTACATTTGAAGTCAATCCTACAGCACTTATTTCGAGCGTTTTACGTTTTTGAACATTTAATACTCCGCTTCCAAAATCAAGAGTTTGATTTTGGAGCTGACGTGTTGCGGACAATTCGCCCACAACTACCGTTCCAACCATCGCCACAAATAAATCTGTCGCTCCTGTCGAAGTTATTTTCAAACTATCGGTATGCTGCTCACCTTCCAAAGTCGGTTTGTAACGAATTTCAACTGAAGTCGGCTCCAAGGTTCCCGAAACAGGAACAAAAACAACACTATCAGTCCATTCTGAGCCGTCCGTCTTTTTTATTTCAAATTGATTGCCGCCCACAGTTACAATCACACTATCAGTTAAATACGCTCCACTGACCGTTACCGATTGCACTGCCGATGGTTGATTTAATTTAGCGGAAAACGTATCCAAATTTGCAGTACAGTGCAAAGTCGCCGAAAATCCACCCATAAATTTAAACGTAATTGTATCGTTTTTTAGTGCAATGTCCGTAATCGGCTTATCTATTCTATCGCCATACCAACTGAACATACTTGGATTAGTATCATCGGTGAAAGTCGTTACATTACCTTGCCCCGGAAATGGCGTATAGACGGAATTTTTTGTCAAATTTTCTGTCGGATAAGCTTTTACAATTTCTGCACATTGATGCGCAGAGTCGGCGTTTATCCGATTGATTCTCCATTTAGTTATAGCATACAAACTTTTATCGATATGATAAATCAACAAACCCGGTTCTGCCAGATAAGCATCCCAGCCACTCAGCTTGCGATTTTCAAGTAAATAGTATTCGTCTTCCATCGATGTATTGATGCGATAAGATTGCACTACATCTCCATTACTTTGTCCGTCCAAAGGCGATAGCGTTACCGTAGTGGAGGTATCGAGGATTACTGGATATTCCCAACCTATTTCGGCACGTTCAAGAGAACTTAATTGCGGCGGAGTACGTGAATTGTTATTGTAGTTTCCTTGAGCCATCACACTCCAAATGGAAGGGTGCCATGCCAAACCGTTTTCGGCATAATTGGTATCGTACAAATCCGGCAGTCCGATGACGTGCCCAAATTCGTGGACAAACGTGCCGATGCCGTCCATCGTTCCCGACCAATTCAGTTCAGCATTGCAACCGTAAGTGTAAACATATTTATTATTTCCTACAAAAAGCGGTGTACGCAATCTCCAAGCATGCGGCCAAATGGTGTGAGGAGCGCCTCCTGCAGCTTCGCCTTTTCCTGCATAAATCACATACACATTGTCCACATAACCGTCATTATCAGTATCAAAAGGCGTAAAATCGACACCGTCGGCTACTGCTGCCAGACAAAGTTCTGTTATAAATTCGCGAGGACGAATATCCGCACCCGATTCCGTGTTGGCTCCATAATAGGCAACATTTTGACTAGCCGTATAGGGACCGACTACCACAAATTCCAAATCCAATTTACCGCGTGAGCTATGGTAAAAATAGTCGTGTACCGAACCGATATGACCATCGCCGTTGTAACCGACTTGATTTTGACGGTCGTTATAGACTTGTTGTACTGTTTCCGGCGACATAAATTCGCAATCGGTGAACTGTCCCAAAATTACCAACGCCTTTCTCCGCCCATGGTTTACAAAACTTTTTTGCGTTCCCGTTTTTGGTGCAACTTGAAAAGCCGGTTTAGTAACAATTTTACGCTCAATATTTTCTTTGGACGGTCTCAGGTTTTTGTCGATATTTTTTAAAAATGCTGTTACTTCTTGAGAGCGTTTTTTGGCATCGCAAGCTTTTACGGCACTCAACTTCAGCGATTTTTGTTCTGCTTTTTCCACAAAATAGTAAAAGCCGTCCGTACCGCCGTCAATTAAATAGCCATCGTCCGTTGTGGTGTAGTGATAAGCCTCATCGCCATGCTGACAAATAGTCAAATTCGAGCCGTCGGGCAAGGTTACTACCATCGGTTTGGGATATGCAGGAGCACCATAAACACCACCTGCAAACACCACAAACAAAAGTAAAATCAAATAATTTTTCATAAAATTCGGTTTTACAGTAATGATAATCTGTTTTTAATTTTCAACTTCATTTTCATTGATGTTGAATTTCAATTTCCTGTTTTGCGCCTGTTTTTTCAAAAAGCGTTGCTCAACAGCCGTTCTGTCTTCTTTGTTTTTTGCTTTGTATCTACTCGGTTTTATTTGTCCCGAACAGGTTTCGCGAGCATAGCAATAAAATCCTTGTTTGTTGGTCAGCAGCAAATAGCCGTCGGCAGTCATACGCCAACTGCGACGCTCATCACCGCGAAGCCAGATGCGCAATTTGTAGCCGTCAGGCTGCACCACTTCCAGCAATTCGGGAAAAGCCGGCACACGATTTGGCTGTACCTCTTGAGCAAACAGACAAGGTTTTCCTATGATTAAAAAACAGACGAGTATCCAAGTTTTCCAAAAAAGTTGTTGTGTGTTCATTCAATCAAATTTTCCGGTAATTCTTTAGCGGTTTTTGCTCCCAATTTTTTAATTTTATTGGCTGTTGAGAACAGATTTCCACTACCTTCTTTCATTTTTTTCATCGCATCGTCGTACGAACTGCCCGCTCTGTCAATATTTTCCTTCACCTTTGTAAAATCAGCCATTATGCCGACAAGTTTATCGTACAAAGCGCCACTCAATCGGGCAATTTCTTGTGCGTTGCGTGTTTGGTTTTCCTGTTTCCAAATGCTCGCTATGGTGCGCAGCGTAACTAACAGAGTAGTAGGACTTACAATAACAATTTTTCTGTCCCACGCATACGAAAACAAATTCTGTTCAGCCTGCACTGCTGCGGCAAAAGAGGCTTCGATTGGCAAAAAGAGCAACACAAAATCAGGCGTATTCAGCCCCATTGCCAACTGGTAATTCTTTTCGCTCAACTGTTTCACATGGCTTTTTATCGATTCGATATGCGCCTTCAAAAATTGTTGGTATTCCTCATCGTTTTTAGCGTTCGACAAACGTTCATAAGCCACCAATGAAACTTTTGAGTCAATTATAACATGTTTATTGTCAGGCAGGTAAACAATCACGTCAGGTCGAAGCGTTTCGCCTTCGCCACCTTCTACCACCACTTCGCGCTCGTATTCTATGCCTTTTTTCAGTCCCGAAGTTTCCAGCAAACGTTCCAAAATTACTTCACCCCAATTACCTTGTTTTTTCACATCGCCTTTCAAAGCTTTAGCCAAATTATTAGCCTCTTCGCTTACACGCGTATTCAGTTCCGTCAGCTTTTTCACCTCTTCCTTCAAGCTGATTTGGTCACGCAATTCTTTATCGTAAGCCTCTTTCACCTGCTTTTCGAACGATGTTATTTTGTCTTTTAGCGGATTGAGCACTTCGCCCAACTGTTTTTCGTTGGAAACAGAAAATTCGGCGGCGCGTTCTTTCATTATTCGGTTGGCAATATTTTCAAACTCTGTGGTGAGGCGTTTTTGCAAATTTTCTATCTCTTTTCTGTCGTTTTCTATCGCTTCAACCAAATTTTGATTGCGCTCGGTAAGTGCTGCATTTTCCGCCACTAAACGCGTCTGTTCGTTGCGCAGGTTTTCCACTTCGGCTATTGAGCGTTCCTGTTCGGCGTTTTTTTCATCCAAACGGCTTTGCGCCACTGTAAGCGCATTTTTCGCCTCATTTAACTCGGCAGCGCGAGCTTCGGCTTTGTGTCGCTCTACAAAATAAGCCACGACACCGCCCAAAAGCGCCGCAACCACCAATCCTAACACACATATCCACACATTTACCATAATCAATCAATCAAATAAAGTCGGACGGTCTTCGTCCAAACGTTTCAACGCAGTGCGCACAATGGCTTCGCGCATAAATCGGGACGAATTTTTTACCTTATATTTACTTATATATCTCTCTATCAATTTTTTTTCTTCATCATTCAGCAACAATGTAACCCTATGCCTCCGCTTTAGCGGTTTGTCGTTTTCCATACAATTTTTAGACTAAAAAAGAATTGAAAAAATTAATCTACAAATGTATAAAAAAAGATTTAATAATTATGTACCTTTGCCAAAATTGTGAACAAACGATATGGCAAAACACAACGATTTAGGCAAAGCTGGCGAAAAGGCGGCAAGACAATTTTTGCGCCGAAAAGGCTATACCATACGCGATTATAATTGGATTTCGGGTAAAAAAGAGCTGGATATTGTGGCAGAAACCGACCAATATTTGGTAATTGTGGAAGTAAAATCGCGCTCTACGGAACATTTTGAGCACCCGAAAGATGCCATTACCAACACAAAAATAAGGCACATTGTGGAAGCTGCGCACGATTACATATTAAAATACGACATTGAAAAAGATGTACGGTTCGACGTCATTAGCGCACTGCCCAAGAACGGAACATTTGAAATAGAGCATATTGAAGATGCTTTTTTAGCACCTGTCAATTAACAAAACAGGGAAAAATTGTCCACCGATAATTTTTTTTCAAAAATTGTTGGATATTTCAATAAAAAACACTACTTTTGCCGAGCAATTTTGAGCCGTCGCACCTAAGTCGGCTTTATTATTCTTCCTTAGCTCAGTTGGTTAGAGCATCTGACTGTTAATCAGAGGGTCCTTGGTTCAAGTCCAAGAGGGAGAGCAAAAATTTTGAGAAGAAGAGAAAATTTTCAGGCTTCTTAATTGACGAACTTATTTTCTTCCTTAGCTCAGTTGGTTAGAGCATCTGACTGTTAATCAGAGGGTCCTTGGTTCAAGTCCAAGAGGGAGAGCAAAAAACAGCCGCAACTTATGTATTGAGAAGCGGCTTCTTTTTTTCTTTTTATCGCCAACGGTATGAAAAAAATATTAGGCATAGGCAACGCTCTCGTCGATATTTTAATGATTCTCCGATCCGATAGAGCATTGGACAAACTCCAACTTCCCAAAGGAAGTATGCAGTTAATAGATGAAACTACTCTGGAAAAAATTCAAGACGAAACCCTACTTCTCAACAAACACATTGCTACTGGCGGTTCGGCAGCCAACACCATTATCAGTTTGGCACGTTTGGGCGTAAACGTCGGCTTCATAGGCAAAATAGGCAACGATTCCGTGGGCGAGTTTTTCAATGGCGATTTATTTGAAAATGGTGTACTCACCTTTCTCTCCTACTCGATGTTACCTTCGGGACGCTGCCACGTGCTCATTTCGCCGGACTCGGAACGCACTATGTGTACTTATCTCGGAGCGGCTGCCAATTTGCAAGCTAACGACCTTAAAATTAACATGTTTAAAGGTTTTGATATTTTACACATCGAAGGCTACCTTGTCAATGACCAAAACCTACTGCTTGCCGCAGCAAGATTAGCAAAACGGGCGAAAATGAAAATATCTATCGACCTTGCCAGCTATAATGTGGTAGAAGACAATCTGTCGTTTCTCACCGATTTTGTAAAACAATACGTTGATATTGTTTTTGCCAACGAAAAAGAAGCGTTCGTCTTCACCAAACAACGCAACGAAAAAGCCGCTGAAAAAATTGGCAATTTTTGCGAAATTGCCATAGTAAAAGTAGGACGGCGCGGGTCGTACATCTATTCAAAAGGGCATTGCACACACATTCCGTCTGTGAAAGTAAACAGCATCGACACTACCGGCGCAGGCGACCTTTACGCTGCCGGATTTCTCTATGGCCTCTCGCACGAACTACCGCTTGACCAATGCGGTAAAATAGGCACCATCTGCGCCGGACACGTTATTCGCTGCGTGGGTGCAAAAATGGACGACCGTACGTGGAAAATTATCAACGAAACCGTCAATACTTTTTAGAATTAAGCTTCTACGACGCACACAAATTTACTCCTGCACTTTGCACTTCTTGCAATTCTGTTTTTTTGCATTTTCGGGCAAAAATGTAACCAATATTTTGTAACAATTGTGTAAATAATTTGTACCTTTGTCCAAAGTTCTTTATTCTACTTAATTTTTAAACATTAATTACCATGAACAAACGATTAAACAGAGAGTTGCAAATAGCAAATCTATTAGCAAAAAGGCAAAAACTTATTGAATTAATGCAAAAGCTGAAACAGAAAACCTACGAACTGGCACAGCAAGAGGCAGAGGCAAAAGCTGAAACCGAAAACAACGCCAAAATTGATTAAATTAAATATTAACCACTAAAAACAAACCACATGGAAAACTTTGAAAACATCCAATCGGTAAATCAAACCCTAACCGATGACAGTAAAATTAAAACGTATCTTTTAGAAATCTCCAAATGGGGAAAATTCTTGGCTATTGTCGGATATATAGGAATTGCAGTTTTGGCTATTGTCGCCATTGCTTTAATAGTTATATCTTTCATTACCAGTATTAAATTAGATGTAGGCTTGTCTTTGGGAACATTTGGCGTAATCTACTTTGCCCTCGCAATTTTATACTATTTTCCGGTAAAATTTCTGTACAAATTCTCAATTCAAATTAAAAAAGGCTTAGAATCGGATAATAACCAAGACATTACTTTAGGATTTGAAAACTTAAAATCGCTGTTTAAGTTTACAGGAATTTTAACAATAGTAATTTTATCAATTTATGCTCTACTTTTGGTTATTGGATTACCGATAATCTTATTAATTGCGAATTAATAAAAACGGGAAAACCACGCCAGCGAAAACACCAAAACTAATTAAGTCAAATTCGTTACCATTCATGCTAAAATTTATTATTATCGAAAATTTGATTAAATTTGTAGTATGAAAAATTCAGTAAAAGAACCTATTGCAACATATAACCAAATTGGACTTGATTTTGGTAATTATGTTGAATCTAGAAAATTATACCCTATTTTAAAATGGGCTGGTGGTAAAGAACAAGAATTAAAATACATAGTACCCAATCTGCCTGAAAAATTCAAAAATTATTATGAGCCATTTGTCGGTGGTGGTGCTGTTTATACAGCACTACAAGCTGATAAATATTTTGTTAATGATAAATCCGAAGAACTTATTTCTTTATATCGTAGCATAATAAATAGTGATAGAACTTTATTTTTTAAAGCATTAGATGAAATAATACACAATTGGGATTTATTAACTTTGGTTGTAAAGAAAAATGATGTTTTTTTTGTTGAAACTTACAAAAAATATTCAAGTAACAAAATTGAAGAAACGAAACTTAAGGACATTTTATTTGAGTTTATATTAAAACATGCAGACCAATTCAATGGAATGTTCTCATCAATGTTTAATTTTAATATTGAAAACTTCATTAAAGAAATAAAAATCAATCTTATTCGAAAGATTAAGAGAATGAAACAATTGGAAAAAGAAAAATATCTTTTACCTGATAATGATATTTTAGACAATATAGAAACAGCTCTTAAAAGTGCATTTTATATGCATTTTCGCCATATTTACAACAATACTGAAAAATACAAAATTAATAGTGCTTTTAAATCTGCCATTTTTTTATTTATAAGGAATTTTGCATACAGTGGTATGTTTCGTTATAATTCAAAAGGAGATTTTAATGTTCCTTACGGTGGCATTGCATACAACAATAAAAACTTTTCTAAAAAAGTTGAATATTTAAAAACTAAAGAATTAAAATCATTGCTTGACAATACTGTGATAGAAAATTTAGACTTTGAAGATTTTTTTAAGCAACACACACCTGAAAACAATGACTTTGTTTTTTTAGACCCTCCTTATGATAGTGAATTTAGCACCTATGCTAAAAATGAATTTACAAAAAAAGACCAAATCAGACTTGCAAATTATTTAATAAAAAAATGTAAGGGAAAATGGATGATGATAATAAAAAACACAGATTTCATTTTTGAGCTTTATAAAAATAAAGGACTAAATATTCAATCTTTTGACAAAAAATATCTTGTTAGTTTTATGAATAGGAATGACAAAAATGTAGAGCATTTATTAATCACTAATTATTAAAATATGGAAAAGAGAATTACAGAAACCGAGTTGATTCTTCCTTCTTTATATTTGATGAGTTTAAACAACGGGGTAATTTCAACAAGTGAATTAATTCAAAAACTTAGAGATATAATGAAACCAACAGGGGAAGATTTAAAAATTTTAGCCGGAAGAAGTGATGATAAATTTTCTCAAAAAGTTAGAAATTTAATTGCACATAGAACTTTTGAGCGATTTGGCTACGCTGAATATGATGCCGGACAAATAGGAATCACAAAAGAAGGTAAAGCACATTTAGAAAACAATCAAGATATTTTGAAATATTTATTAATCAATGATTTTTCATATACAGATTTAACAGAAAGTCTTAGAAAAGTCGAAAAAAATCAAAACAAAAAAAAGATTGAAACATTTGATGAAAATATAATTATACAAGAAGGAACAAAAAAATTGACAGAAGTAGCTGTATATGAGCGTTCAGCTACTTTGAGAAATTATGCTATCGCATATTATACTAAGAATGAGAAAATTTACTGTAAATGTTGTAATTTTAACTTTCATGATTTTTATGGAGAACTACTTGGGAAAGGATTTATTGAAATACATCATACCAAGCCCATTTTTAAATATGAAGATGAAGACCTTGAAAACACGTTAAAAAATGCATTACAAAATTTAACTCCAGTTTGTTCAAACTGTCACAGAATGATTCATAGAAAATGGAGTAAACCATTAGAGATACAGGTTCTTGTTGACAATATAAAAGCAAATGGGATATTTAACAGACTAAACACGAAATAATAACAAATTGAACAAAAACTAAATAACAGATTTTACATCAAACAATAAAAACACAATATAACTACATATCAGTTTCCACATGTTAGTAAAAACGTACGGAGCAGCAGTACAAGGCATTGACGCCACGCTTATCACCATAGAAGTAAATGTTTCGCAAGGTATTAAGTTCTTTTTGGTAGGATTGCCCGACAATGCGGTAAAAGAGAGCCACGAGCGCATTATGTCGGCGCTGCAATACAACAAAATTCCCATTCCGCGCAAGCAGGTAGTCATTAATATGGCGCCGGCTGATATCCGTAAGGAAGGTTCCGCTTACGACCTGCCTTTGGCAATAGGTATGCTGGCTGCCACCGAAGTAGTGGACAGTCAAGACATTGATAAATACGTCATTATGGGCGAATTGTCACTCGACGGTACGCTAAATCCCATAAAAGGCGCACTGCCCATAGCCATTAAAGCGCGCGAAGCCGGATTCAAAGGTTTTATTCTGCCCAAAGCAAACAGTCGCGAAGCTGCGGTGGTAAACAATTTGGAAGTTTACGGTGTGGACAATATTACGGAAGTGGTAAAATTCCTCAACCACGAAATAGAGTTGGAAAAAACGGAAGTGGATACTCGCACCGAATTTCTTGAACACATTGAGACGTTTGATTTGGATTTCGCCGACGTAAAAGGACAAGAAAACGTGAAACGCGCTCTTGAAATAGCCGCCGCAGGCGGACACAACATCATTATGATAGGCGCACCCGGGTCGGGCAAATCGATGATGGCAAAACGCTTGCCGACCATTTTACCGCCGCTAACTTTGCACGAAGCCCTCGAAACCACCAAAATACATTCCGTTGCAGGAAAAATGGACTGCAACACGTCGCTGATGGCACAACGACCGTTCCGCAGCCCGCACCACACCATATCCGATGTTGCCTTAGTAGGCGGTGGCGCATTTCCGCAACCGGGTGAAATTTCACTCGCCCACAACGGCGTGCTTTTTCTCGACGAACTGCCGGAATTTAAACGCACCGTCCTCGAAGTGATGCGCCAACCGCTCGAAGACCGAAAAATTACTATTTCAAGAGCTAAATTTTCTACTCAATATCCGGCAAGTTTTATGCTGGTAGCCGCTATGAACCCTTGTCCGTGCGGCTACTACAATCATCCTACGCGCGAATGTATGTGCGCTCCCGGAGCCGTACAAAAATACTTGAGCCGAATTTCGGGACCACTACTCGACCGCATTGACATACACATAGAAATAGTGCCCGTACCTTTTGAAAAACTTTCGGAATACGATACCGCTGAAAGCAGTGCTACCATACGCGCTCGCGTGATAAAAGCCCGAAACATACAAGCCGAACGTTTCAAAAATTCAGTAGGCATACACTGTAACGCACAAATGAAGTCGAAAATGTTGCACAAGTACGCCGCCATTGACAGCGATGGTCAAGCATTGCTAAAATTAGCAATGGCACGCATGAATCTCTCTGCTCGCGCCTACGACAGAATTTTAAAAGTGGCACGCACCATTGCCGACCTCGACGGTTCGGAAAACATACAAACGCAGCATTTGGCAGAAGCCATCAACTACCGCAATTTGGACAAAGAAGGTTGGGCTGGTTAAAAAATTGATAGACAAACACACCGCAACATTTGATAAATAAATTTTTAAAATAATGTCCATTATAATTTGACCGCCTCACAAAAAAAATGTACCTTTGCATATCAAAATTATGAACGCCGCTATTTTTATGATAAAACCAAAAATAAATTATTTCATCACTTGGATATACCAAGAAGCAACGAAAGGATAACTATATAAGGGAATTGTGTAAAATACAATTCCCTTTTTTACGACCTAAATTAAACATATTAAACACTGATTATTAATAATATACAACATTTATGGGAGGATTTTTCGGCACTATTTCCAAAAGCGAATGCGCACACGATTTGTTCTACGGCACCGACTATAATTCACATCTCGGAACACGCCGCGGTGGTGTGGTAACTTACGACGGCACCACATTCCGACGAGCTATCCACAATTTGGAAAACTCGTATTTTCGCACAAAATTTGAGAACGACTTGCCCAAATTCAAAGGCAAATCGGGTATCGGCGTTATCAGCGATAACGACTCACAACCGATAGTGCTAAAATCGCATCACGGATGGTTTGCCCTCGCCACCGTAGCCTACATACACAATTTAGAAGAGCTTGCGCAAGAAATGATACAGCAAGGCAAGCATTTTACCGAATTTAGTTCCGGTGGCATCAACCCCACCGAACTTGTTTCGATGCTGGTGGACGAAGGCAACACGTTTGAAGAAGGTATCAATCTGATTTTCAGCAAAATACAAGGTTCATGTTCGCTGCTCATACTTACGGAGTTCGGACTGATAGCTGCCCGCGACAAACTGGGACGCACTCCCTTAATTCTTGCCAAAAAAGAGAACGCCTACGCCATTTCAAGCGAACCGTGCGGATTTCCCAACCTCGGCTTTGAAACGGAATATTTTCTCGGTCCCGGCGAAATTATTCACATCACCGCCGACAAGTGGACGCAACTTTACCGCCCCAACAAAAAGATGCAGATTTGCTCGTTTCTGTATGTCTATTACGGCTATCCCGTCTCCGACTACGAAAACATCAACGTCGATGAAGTACGCTACAGAGCCGGATACGAAAACGGTTTGCACGATGATACCGAAGCCGATTTTATTTCCGCCATTCCCGACTCCGGAATTGGCTACGCCCTTGGCTATGCTGCCAGCAAAGGCATTCCCTACAAACGCGCTATGATAAAATACACGCCGACATGGCCTCGCAGCTTCACTCCTGCTAACCAATCCATGCGCAGTTTGGTGTCCAGAATGAAGCTTATTCCCAACAAAACGCTGCTACGTGACAAACGCGTTATTTTTAGCGACGACTCCATTGTACGCGGTACACAATTAAAAGATAATGTAAAATTTCTGTACGGCTATGGTGCCAGAGAAGTACATATGCGCATATCGGCACCACCTATCCTCTATCCGTGCAAATTCATCGGATTTTCGGCACAAAACACTGATTTAGATTTGATTACCCGCCGCATTATAAAAGAAATTGAAGGTTGCCATAACAAAAATTTGGAACTCTACAGCAATCCTTGTACAGCCGAACACTGCAACATGGTGGAATGTATGCGCAAGAAATTTAATCTCACTTCACTAAAATTCAATACTACAAATGGTTTAGTGAAAGCTATTGGACTGCCAAAAGAGCAAATTTGTACCCACTGTTTCGACGGCAGCAGCTATTTCTGACAAGAAAAATGAGAAGAACAGAAATAAAGACGACAAAAACAACTTTTTATCAAGAAAATAGTGTAACTTTGCAGGCTCATTCCGTTTCGGAATAATGAATCTGTAAAATAATTATAACAATTTGATTATGAACATTGTACGAAAAGATGTAGATGCCATAAACACCACTATTGGCATTCAAGTTTCCAAATCAGACTATGCCGAAAAAGTAGAAAAACAACTGAAAGAGTACCGTAAAAAAGCCAATATTCCGGGATTCCGTCCGGGCATGGTGCCGCTTGGCTTAATCAAAAAGATGTACGGCAAAGCCATTTTGGCTGAAGAAATTAACAAAATCATCTCCGATTCGTTGATGAACTACATCAAAGAAAATGATTTGAATATACTGGGCGAACCGCTACCCAACGAAACCGACCAAAAACCGATAAACTTCGATACTGACGAAGAGTTTGAATTTTTGTTCGACCTCGCTCTGGCACCCGAATTTGAGATAAACTTGAACAAAAAAGACAAAATAAAATACTACGACATCATCGTTAATGACGAAATGGTGGACAACCAAATAAAATCGTACACCAGCCGTTTCGGCAAATACGAAACAGTGGACACCGTTGAAGAAAAAGATATGTTGAAAGGCGAGCTGATAGAGCTCAATACCAACAAAACACCCAAAACCGACGGTATACGCGTAGAAGACGCTGTAATGGCTGCCGACCGCATGACTAAAGCACAGAAAGAGCTGTTTGTCAATGCAAAAAAAGGCGACACCATCATCTTCAATCCTCAAAAAGCTTTCAATAACGAAGTGGAAATATCGTCATTAATGAAAATTTCCAAAGAAGAAGCCAAAGAACTGAAATCGAATTTTTCATTTACCATACAAAACATTACGCGCTACGTTGAATCGGCTATTGACCAATCGCTATTCGATAAAGTGTTGGGCGAAGGCAAAGTAACTACCAAAGCTGAATTCCGCGCAAAAGTAGCTGAAGGCATTAAAGAATCGTATGTTTCGGACAGCGAGTATAAATTTGCCTTGGATGCCAAAGAAGTTATCTTGAAGAAAATGAAAGATGTGGAGTTCCCCGAAGCATTTTTGAAACGTTGGGTGCTGAGCACCAACGACAACCTGACTCCAGAAACCTTGGATAAAGAGTTCCCCATAATGCTGGACGACTTAAAATGGTATTTGGTAAAAAACAAACTGTCGAAACAATACGAATGTAAAGTAGAAAAAGACGACATCAACGCCTATGCAAAGAAAATCGCTAAAATGCAATTTGCGCAATACGGCATGAACAACGTTCCCGACGACATTTTGGAAAACTACGCACAAGAATCGCTCAAAAAAGAGGATGCTGTAAAAAATATGATTGAGAGAATTATAGAAGAAAAAGTATTGGACAAAGTAAAAGAATCCATTAAGTTGGAAACCAAAGAAATATCTTACCAAGATTTCAACAAAATGTTCGAAGAAAAGTAATTTTTCACGACACACAATAACAAAAAAACACGGACAAAAGTCCGTGTTTTTTATTGCGTTAATATTCTCATTTACTTATTATTGTACAAATTCATAGCGGTTTGTATGCCCGACAAACAGAAACATTTTATCATTTCTACAGCCATTTCAAGCCTTTGCGGAAGGACTTCTTTCTCTTCGTCAGTCAAGTGTCCCAACACATAATCAATTTGTCCGCCGCGTGCATAATTATTGTCAATTCCAAACCGTAAGCGAGCATAGTTTTGCGTTCCAAGCGTTTCTTCAATGTGCTTTAGCCCATTATGCCCTGCCGCACTGCCATTAGGTTTCAAACGAAGCATACCAAACGGCAACGCCAAATCATCCACTACCACCAACACTTGCTCCAACGGCACTTTTCCCTTCTGCATCCAGTAGCGCACCGCATTACCACTCAAATTCATATAGGTAGAAGGTTTCAAAAGTATCAGTTCGTGCCCCTTTAATCGGCATAAAGCAACGGCGCCGTAACGTTTGTCGTTAAAAGCAACATTGGACGCTTTTGCAAGAGCGTCCAATGTTTCAAATCCCATATTATGACGGGTATGAGCGTATTCGTCACCGATGTTGCCCAATCCGACAATCAGATATTTCATTTTAATAAAATTATTCGTCCGCCTTTTCTGTTGTAGTTGTTGTAGCTGCGGTTGCATTACCATCTACATCCATGCCACGTGCTACACGTGTCATTTTAACAGAACAAATAACACTGTTGGGTGCGTTCAAGAACTCAAGATTATCCATCTTCATCGATTTAACTTGAATAGTTTTACCCAAATCCAATTTTTCAACATTTATGGTAATCAATTCGGGAATATCTTTATACAAACCTTTCACTTTCAGTTTACGCATTTCAAGACTCAACTTACCACCGGCACGAACACCGACTGCCAAACCTTGCAATTTAACAGGCACTTCTATAACGATGGGGTTATCATCGAATACTTCTAAAAAGTCGATATGTAAAATTTTATCCGATACCGGATGGAATTGAATGTCTTTTAAAATAGCTTTAATAGGCTTTTTGTCATCAAGCGTCAAGTTTATGACGAAAATTTCTGACGTATAAACCAATTTTCTCAAACTTAATTCCTTAGTATCAAAATGTCTAACTTTTTCGCCACCATAGATGACACAAGGAACTAACTCTTTAGCACGTGCAGCTTTGCTGCTTTTTTTCCCGAGTTCTTTTCTTATAACTCCGGACAATTCAAATGTTTTCATTGTTTTTATTTTTTTGTGTTACTCAAAATTTAAGCTTTAGTAATGGCTAAATTTCCCATCACACGAATACTTTCGTAAAAAGCGGTGCAAAGATACACTTTTTTCCTCGAATACGCCAAAAGAATTCATTATAAAAATCAAATTTTTAGGGCATAGAATAAATATCCGCCAATAAAGCCGGTTTTATCAACATTTTTATTATCTTTGCGAGCTAAATAAAATCAGTAATTATGGCTTCACAAGAAGAGGTTTTTAAAAAGATAGTTGCCCATTGTAAAGAATATGGGTTTGTTTTTCCGTCAAGCGAAATTTACGACGGATTGGGTGCCGTTTACGACTATGGGCAAAACGGTGTTGAATTGAAAAATAACATCAAAAAATATTGGTGGGACAGTATGATATTGTTGCATGAAAACATTGTAGGCATTGATGCCGCAATTTTTATGCATCCGACAACGTGGAAAGCATCCGGACACGTGGACGCTTTTAACGACCCGCTAATTGATAATAAAGACAGCAAAAAGCGTTACCGTGCCGATGTGCTGATAGAAGACCAAATAGCGAAATACGACGACAAAATTAATAAAGAAATAGAAAAAGCCGCTAAAAGATTTGGCGACAGCTTCGATGCTGAACTCTACAAAAGTACTAATCCGCGCGTAATGGGATACATCGCACAACGCAATGCGCTACACGAACGCTACGCTAAAGCAATGAACGACAGCGATTTGAATGAATTAAAACAAATCATTATCGACGAAGAAATTGCTTGTCCCATTAGTGGTACTAAAAATTGGACGGACGTACGCCAATTCAACCTGATGTTCTCTACCGAAATGGGTTCCACCTCCGACGGTGCGCTTAAAGTGTACCTGCGTCCCGAAACAGCACAAGGCATTTTTGTCAATTACCTTAACGTGCAAAAAACCGGTCGTATGAAAATACCGTTCGGCATCGCACAAATAGGAAAAGCGTTCCGTAACGAAATTGTAGCGCGTCAATTTGTATTCCGCATGCGCGAATTTGAACAGATGGAAATGCAATTTTTTGTGAAACCGGGCGAGGAATTACAATGGTTCGAACATTGGAAATCTCTTCGCATGGAATGGCACAAAGCTCTTGGATTTGGAGACGAAAAATACCGTTTTCACGACCACGACAAGCTGGCACACTACGCTAACGCTGCTACTGATATTGAATTTGAAATGCCGTTTGGATTTAAGGAAGTAGAAGGCATACACAGCCGTACTGACTTCGATTTGAGCCAGCATGCCAAATATTCGGGCAAAAAAATAGAATATTTCGACCCCGAAACCAATCAATCGTACACACCTTATGTTGTTGAAACGTCCATCGGTGTAGACCGAATGTTCTTGTCCGTTATCTGCGCAACTTACTGCGAAGAAACTCTGGACAACGGCGAAACGCGTGTGGTACTGCGCTTGCCCGAAGTGCTTGCTCCTATCAAAGCGTGCATTATGCCGTTGGTAAGAAAAGATGGTTTGCCCGAAAAGGCACGCGAAATAATGAACGAACTGAAATTCGAATTCAAATGCTCCTACGACGAAAAAGATTCTATTGGGAAGCGCTATCGCCGTCAGGATGCCATTGGCACACCGTTCTGTATTACCGTTGACCACCAAACATTGGAAGACAACAGCGTTACTGTGCGCTATCGCGATACCATGGAGCAAGAACGCGTAAACATTGATTCACTCCATCATTTAATTGGCGATGCGGTGAATATGAAAAATTTGTTTAAAAAAATTGTTTCTTAGAAAAAGAAAAACTATTGATTTTTGTCAATAGTTTTTTTTCGTCCAAATACTAAAATAGTTTGAAAATGCAGATTCGTGATTTGTCCAAAGAAAATTCACTGCTCAACCATTTCTTAAAAGAAATTCGCGATGTAAACATCCAAAAGGACAGTATGCGGTTTCGTCGCAACGTTGAGCGTATTGGTGAAATTATAGCCTATGAAATAAGCAAAACGTTGCCGTACAAAAAAGAAGTGGTAACTACGCCGCTTGGCACTGCTGCCGTCAATACGCTCGATACAGAAGTAGTTATAGCTTCAATTCTTAGAGCGGGACTACCGTTTCATGCGGGTTTACTGCACTATTTCGACAATGCCGGTAATGCCTTTGTGTCGGCTTTTCGCCATTACACCGACGAAAGCCACACAAACTTCGACATTCATGTAGAATATATTGCTTCGCCTAACTTAGAAGGAAAAACGCTGATACTTTGCGACCCAATGCTTGCCACAGGAGGTTCTATGGAATTGTCCTACGAAGCCCTGAAAAGTAAAGGTAAACCCAAATGCATTCACATCGCTTCCATTATTGCAAGCCAAAGAGCTATCGACTACATATACAACTATTTCAAAGGCACAGAAACCGTTGTTTGGACAGTTGCCATTGACCCTGAATTGAACGACCAATCATACATTATTCCCGGTTTAGGTGATGCCGGCGATTTGGCTTTCGGTGAAAAAATATAAATTTTTAAGCAACTGCCGGTGCCGTTTGTAAAGGCATCCGACAAAATACCAATAAAACGACAATCAAATTTTGCTTACAAAAATCGAGTGTTTTATAAAAAACATTTGCACATTTGGAGAAAAATGAATACTTTTGTTTTTCATATATTAAATAACATTAAAATCTTAGAAAGATATGATTAATTCGCAAGACGTGAAGAACGGTACTTGCATCCGCATGGATGGCAAACTCTATTTTGTAATTGAATTTTTGCACGTTAAACCCGGAAAGGGTAATACCATTATGCGTGTTAAATTGAAAGATGTCGTATCGGGTGCGGTAATCGAACGCCGTTTTAATATCGGAGAAAAATTGGAAGACGTGCGTGTTGAACGCCGCCAATACCAATATCTGTACAAGGATAACGAAGATTTCATTTTTATGAATCAGGAAACCTATGAACAAATTCCCATCGCAAAAGAAAAAATTGTCGGTGTAGATTTTTTGTGCGAAGGCTTTGTAGTCGATGTTATATTTGATGCTTCTTCGGAAACCGTTTTATACGCTGAATTGCCCACAAAAGTTGAACTGACGGTAGCCTACACCGAGCCGGGATTAAAAGGCGATACGGCAACTAACGCTCTAAAACCAGCCACGATGGAAAATGGTGCCACCGTACGCGTACCGCTATTTATCGATACCGGTGAACGCATCAGAATTGACACTCGAGACGGTTCGTATATAGAACGAGCAAAATAAATAATACCACTATTTTTCAGACGCTCCAAATGGTGTTGGAGCGTCTTTTTTATCTAAATAGTAACACAAAATGAAACGATTAGCTGTTTTCTGTTTCTTAACAATTTACATTAGTTCTGTTTTTGCTTTCCGCGTACAGGACGGCAAAACCAACGCTTGGGCTACCTACTACACCGAAGCAGGTTACCAGCGTTCGCTCATCAACGGTTGGACGTCGAGCAATCCACAAACCAACAAAAACAATGTCTATTTTATGCCTTTCAAACTGAACGGCGACTTTTTGACATCGCAACTATTCGATGCACAAAATAACGCTTTGGCTATTGTTATGGAAATTTTCATGCCGTCAGGAGGCAAAAAACAATGCCAACTTATAGGCTTGAACGCCGACAGTACAGCCGTTGAGACTTTGAACATTGAGTTGGACGGGGCGGACTTTACCTCCGGCACCAACAAATACTTCAACTCTGCCGTATTTGTGTTCAAAAATGAACAACGCAATATTCGTCGCGTACGTTTTGAATACGGCAACGAATTAGGTTCTACACAATATCTTCGTATGCAGTGGTTCGAAATACGCGACACTACATGGACACCGTCAGCATTGGAGACCGTCGTAAATGAAAAAATGGAAATACACAAAGAAGGCACATCATTGATTATAACCGGAATAGCCGACAACTCTATGGTAGAATTCTATACACTACTTGGCAATAAACTGTTGGAAAAGAACTTAACTAACAACCGATTGTCGGTAGCCGATTTACCGAAAGGAATTTACATTGTTCGTTCCGAAAAATTATCGGCAAAAATAGTGCTCTAAAATCGGCAATGTGATAAAAAACAATGTAATTATACACATTTCAAAAAAAAGTTGTATTTTTGTTTTCACATAAATAGATTAATGTATTGAAACCATTAGAAAATCTTGTAAAAAAATAATTTAAATAACCATTCTAAAAAACACACATTATGGCAAACGAACAGGTACAAATTTATTTGGATTTGGCTTCGGAAGAGATGGGAAAAACCATCACACATTTGGACGAAGTCTTGGCACGCATCCGCGCAGGAAAGGCTAACATACGCATTTTGGACGGCATAAGAGTTGAATACTACGGCGACGTGGTACCGCTTTCCAATGTTTCGTCCATTTCTACTCCCGATGCTAAAACTATCGCCATACAACCATGGGAAAAAACGATGATTGGTGTCATCGAAAAAGCAATTTTAGCATCCGACGTAGGCATTACACCGGTAAACAACGGCGAAATCATCCGCCTTTGCATGCCTCCTTTAACGGAAGAACGGCGCAAACAGTTGGTTAAAACCTGTAATTCAGCAGGCGAAGAAGCCAAAATCAGCATCCGTAACGCACGCCGTGAAGCAATTGACGGATTGAAAAAAGAATTGAAAAACGGACTTTCGGAAGATGCACAAAAAGACGGAGAAGGCGAAGTGCAAAAAATACACGACGAATACATAAAAAAAGTGGACGCTCTCTTAGCTGATAAAGAAAAAGAGATTATGACCGTGTAAAAGCGCGTGTTGCTGAGTTTTACATTTTAACACAGAAAATGTAAGCAGCTAAACACATATAGCAAATGACAGGTTTAGTTATTAAAAACACAGGAAACGACTACCTCGTTCGCACGAAGGACGGCGCAACAACCTTATGCAGAATGAAAGGCTCTTTTCGTATAAAGGGCATCAAAAGCACCAGCCCCGTAGTCGTAGGCGACCGTGTGGATTTTGACGAAGCAGGCTACATAACCAAACTGCACGACCGCAAAAACTACATTGTGCGCAAACCCACTAACTTGTCAAAACAGCTACATATCCTCGCCGCCAACATCGACCAAGCAATGCTGGTGATAACGCTCAAACAGCCGGTTACTTTAACTATTTTTATCGACCGTTTTTTGGCAACAGCCGAAGCCTACCGAATTCCTACCATTTTGGTTTTCAACAAAATAGACCTACTGGAAAACGATGAACTTGACTACTTAGAAGCGTTGACATACCTTTATGAAAGCATTGGCTATCAATGTCTTCACATTGTGGCAGAACAAGGCAATGGTTTGGCACAACTAAGAAATTTGTTAAACGGTAAAATCACCTTATTATCAGGCAATTCGGGTGTTGGTAAATCAACCATCATCAACCACGTGGTGCCCGACGGCGATGCAAAAATCGGCGAAATTTCGGCATCGCACCTCAAAGGTGTACACACCACAACATTTTCTGAAATGTACGAAGTAACACCCGACACCTTCATCATCGATACACCGGGCATTAAAGGCTTTGGTATGGTGAATATGGACGAAAATGAAATCGGACATTTTTTTCCGGAAATTTTTAAAGCTTCAAAAAAATGTTACTTCGGGAACTGCTCACACCGCCACGAACCGGATTGCGCCGTTCTCAAAGCCCTTTCCGAACATCGCATTGCACAATCGCGCTACGAAAGCTACTTGTCCATTTTAGACGATGTGAACGAAGGAAAATACAGATAATAAAACAATTAATTGAATATGAAAAAGATTTTGCTTTTCGCCATCTTCTCATTAGGAATTTTAGCCAATTTGAATGCACAAAAATTCCTTTATAACGTTGATTTCGTAAGCTATTTCGACAACCGCGAATATCACAGTAACCTCCAGCAATCAAAAACTATTTTTGGAACACGCCTTTCGCCCGAAATAGGTGTCGGATTTCAAGATTCGCTCGGCGGAAGTCATAAATTAATGGGTGGCGTAAGCTACATACAGCCATTTGGTGCATCATGGCGTTCGGCACGCCTCTATCCAACGCTCTACTACCAATATCGTCAACAGGGATTTACCGTAAATTTGGGCGCAATTCCCTATTCGCAACTATACCGCGCCCTACCCGACTATCTGATGAGTGATTCGATGGCATACGGCTATCCAAACATACAAGGCGGACTGTTTCAATATGCTTCAAAATGGGGATTTGCCGAGTTTTTGTGCGATTGGCGCGGCATGCAAAGTTCCAATACGCGCGAAGCCTTTCGCCTTATAATCGATGGCAGATTCAACTACAAATGGTTTTACACGGGAGGCTACGCCCAACTCAACCATTTAGCCGGTAAATCGGACGACCAGCCATACCTCGGTGTTTGTGACGACCTTTACCTCAATCCGTTTATAGGTATTGATTTTTCGAATAAAACGCCACTCGATTCGTTATCTTTTCAAGTAGGTTACATTGTAGGACTTCAGCGCGACCGCAAAGACGAAATAACGTACATATCGCAAGGCTGCAAAATAGATTTTTTTCTGCGCTGGAAATTTATCGGCATGGAAAACCGCTTGTATTTAGGCGAAAACCTTATGCCGCTCTATGCTAAATACGGCACATTGCTCAGCCAAGGCGACCCATTTTATCAAGCTCGGCTCTACAATCGCACCGATTTGTTCTTTTACATTATCCGTCGCAGTTTTGTGAGTTGCTATTTTTCGTGGAACTTCCACTACACTTTGGGCGATAAACTAAGTCATCAACAACAACTCGTCGTGCGCTTCAACCTTGACGGACTTAAAAATAAAAACTCCAAAATAAGGGGTATATTCGACAAATAAAACACATTGAAAATCAATAATATAAACCTATTACAAGAGTTTTCTTTTAGCTTTTATCATCATGACCAAACAGGCATACTACTTAAAACTTATTTTCGGCATCATCGCTATTGGCATTGTCAGCGCATCTCTTTTCTTTTCTAACCGATTGGTAGGAAAATTGGCGAAAGAAGAACGTCAGAAAATGGAAGTTTGGGCGGAAGCCACCCGTCTGTTTGTATCAGATAACAACAATTCAGAATATTTTGATTTTTTATGGCAAATTATCGAACAAAACGAAAATATTCCGGTTATCATAGTCGATGACGAAGACAATTTTCTTTCCGCCCGCAATTTTACGAACATTCCAACAGACACAGCAGCTTTTTACACAAAGAAAATAAAAGAATTGAAGTACAAAAACGACCCGATTGAAATTGCCATACGCGACAACGAACACCAATATATTTATTACGACGACTCTATAGTACTCAAGCAGTTAGCCTACTATCCGTACATCCAACTTGTCATTATCACCATATTCCTTATTGTTGTCTTTTTGGCATTTGCCGGCAGCAAAAAATCCGAACAGAACAAAGTGTGGGTTGGGCTATCGAAAGAGACGGCTCACCAACTCGGCACGCCTATATCATCGCTGTTGGCATGGGTAGAACTACTGAAGGCGAAACATGAAGACGATAGTGTGATAAGCGAAATGGGAAAAGACGTAGACCGCCTTCATACCATAGCCGAACGGTTTTCTAAAATCGGTTCAAAACCGGAATATGTCGCTGTTGATTTTGGCGAAGTAGTGGAAAATTCCATTGCCTACATGAAAAATCGCTCTTCCAAAAAAGTAACATTCGAAATAGAAAAACCAGAAACACCCCTCGTTGCCAACATTAACGTGCCGCTGATGGAATGGGTAGTAGAAAATCTTTGTAAAAACGCTATTGATGCTATGGACGGCGTTGGAAATATTTTTGTAAAACTTTCAGATGACAACCGCAACATTGTCATGGACTTTACTGACACAGGTAAAGGTATCGATAAAACAAACTACAAAAATATTTTCAAACCCGGATTTACTACGAAAGAACGCGGCTGGGGATTGGGATTGTCACTCGTAAAACGCATTATACACGAATATCACCACGGAAAAATCTTTATAAAAACCTCTGAAAAGAATGTCGGAACAACATTTAGGCTGATTTTACCCAAACAAAAATAGATGAAAAACAGACAAAAAACGCCATTTACGGATATTTTAGCAGTAATCGCAAATAAAAGAGAAAATAAATTTCATTAATAGCGTTTTTTTATGTAACTTTGCACGATTTTTAGAAACTCGTACGCCGTGGGTAAATTTAGCTCTTACGACATTTCTCTCAAATCGTTAGCGGATGGCAAACATACGTTCAACTATCTTTTAGAAGACGATTTCTTTGAAAAAATTGATAGCCCCGAAGTGCGTAAAGGCACCGTAAATGCGAAAATTGTCGTTTCCAGAAACAAGGAAAAGATAGAAATCGATTTTATGGTAAAAGGCACAATTCAAATTCCCTGCACACGCTGCTTGGACGATATGACGCAAGCAATAGATGTGAAAGAAAAATTGTTTGTAAAATTCGGTAAACAATTTTCGGAAGAAGGCGACGACATTTTGATAGTGCCCGAAGATAGCGGAATTTTAAATGTAGCTTGGTTTCTCTACGAAACCATCGCTTTAGCAATTCCTATCAAACACGTGCACGCTGCCGGAGAGTGTAACGAAACAATGACGAAAAAGCTCAAGCAGTACGAAATCGTGTCAGACGAAGAACTGATGGACGAAGACGAACTGATTGATGACAATGAAGAAACAGAGAACGATCCCCGTTGGGACGCTCTAAGAAATATAAATGATAACAATTAAAGTTTTTACAAATGGCACATCCTAAACGAAAACAATCAAAACAGAGAACAGCCAAACGTAGGACACACGACAAAGCTGTAGCTCCTACACTTGCCGTTTGCTCGAATTGTAGTGCATTGCATGTTTATCACACAGTTTGCCCCGAATGCGGCTATTACCGCGGAAAATTGGCAATTGAAAAAGTAGTGAACGTTTAATTCGGTTTTGAATTGAAAAAGCAACAAAAACCTTCCATTTTCAGGAAGGTTTTTTTATTGTCTTTCTCGTCTTTATAGTGTTTTAGAAAAAAAGAATTATATTTGTAAGTTATAAAGGCATATTGTGCGTAACAAATAAAACAAATAATATATGTACGACGACAACTATTTTATGCGTCAAGCATTAGCTGAAGCCGAAAAAGCTTTTCAAATAGACGAAGTGCCTATCGGAGCGGTAATAGTGGCACAAAACCGCATTATCGCACGGGCGCACAACCTCACGGAACACCTCACCGACGTTACTGCACATGCCGAAATGCAAGCTATAACTGCCGCCGCTAATGCTTTAGGAGGCAAATATCTGAAAAACTGCACTTTATATGTTACGTTAGAACCTTGCACCATGTGCGCCGGAGCCATCGGTTGGTCGCAAATAGACCGTCTTGTTTACGGCGCATCGGACTCTAAACGCGGTTTTACCCATTTTGCCCCCAACTCTCTCCACCCCAAAACAAAAGTAGAAAAAGGCTTAATGGAAACAGAATGTATGCAACTACTGCAACAATTTTTTGCAAAACGCCGATGAGTAACTTCCAATTCAAACAATTTACCATAGAACAAGACCAATGTGCGATGAAAGTCGGAACTGACGGCGTTATTTTGGGCAGTTGGTGTCCTGTGAAGGAAGCACGGAAAGTTCTTGACATCGGTACGGGAACAGGACTTTTGGCTTTGATGATTGCCCAAAGGCAGCCACAAGCCGCCATTGATGCTGTGGAAATAGACCGTGCATCGGCACAACAAGCGCAAGAAAACGCCACAGCTTCGCCATGGGCATCACGCCTGCGCATCATTCATGCATCCATACAGCAATTTGCCAACGAAAACAAAGGTGATTACGACCTTATCGTCTGTAACCCACCCTACTTCATTAATTCGCTTACACCGCCCAATAAAACGCGTTCGCTGGCGCGACATTGCCACACACTGACACACAACGAATTAGCTAATTGTGTTGACAAACTATTATCGGAAGAAGGAATTTTTGCACTTATTCTACCCGTTCGCGAAAGTGAACTATTTTTGCCCGTTGCCGAAACTTACCGTTTATTTTGTAACCGCCAACTGTTCATCCACCCTACGCCGGAAATGGATGCCAAACGACGAATTATGCTATTGTCGCGTACTTTCAGCGAAACAACAACAGAACACCTTACCATAGAAACTTCACGCCACAACTATACGGAAGCTTATCGCCTACTGACTAAAGATTTTTATCTGAATTTTTAATTTGCTTTTTATCTATAGAATTTGTTTTATTAGCAAAAATAAATTATCTTTGAAGTTGTTATAAAAATTAAATACCATGAGAATTATTCCAGCATCAGAATTGATTATTAACAGCGATGGCAGTATTTTCCATCTTCACGTAAAACCGGAACAAATTGCCACAACTATCATTTTGTGCGGCGACCCTGCACGAGTAACCTTGATTGCAAGCTACTTCGACAGCATCGAATGTGAAATATCGAGCCGCGAATTTCACACCATAACAGGTATGTACAAAGGAAAACGTTTGTCGTGTGTTTCGCACGGCATAGGACCTGACAATATTGATATTGTAGTGAACGAATTGGACGCATTGGTAAATGTCGATTTTGCCACACGCACCGAAAAGCCGGAACATACGACACTTACCCTTATCCGCATCGGCACATCGGGCGGACTTCAAGATATTTGTCCTGTCGGAACTTACGTTGTTTCAAAATATTCGATGGGCTTCGACGGCGTACTGAATTTTTACGAAGTGCCCGAAAATTTCCTTGAAATGGACATGGAAGAAGCGTTCAAAAAACACGCCAATTGGTCGCCACGCCTTACGGCACCTTACTGCGTAAAAGCTGACGAAGAATTGGTTGAACGCATCGGTTTTGATATGGTAAAAGGTATTACAATCGCTGCTCCTGGATTTTACGGACCGCAAGGTCGCTATATCCGTGCAAAATTAGCTTTCCCCGACCTGAACTCTAAGGTAATATCTTTTAGACACAATGGCGAAATGATTACCAATTTTGAAATGGAAAGTTCAATGGTTGCAGGACTTGGTAAATTACTGGGACACAAAGCTTTGACAGTATGCGCCATTATTGCCGGTCGCGTATCGAAAAACATGAACACCAACTACAAAGGTTCTATTGAAGGCTTGATAGAAAAAGTATTGGAACGCATATAATTACCATATACAACCACAAAAAAATAGCGTCTGAATAATTCAGACGCTATTTTTTAACTGTATTTCACGGCAACATATCCAAATTTTCATCTTCAAAAGCAGCATAGTCGTCCGGAAAATTGTAATTGCTCAAATCCGGCACTTCCACACCTTTAAATTTATTTGCTTTCGGTTGTGATGTAATTTTGCATGTTTTTTTCTGTTCTTTCATAAAAATTATTTAAGCAATTATCAACCATGCAGTATAGATTACATAAAGGATTAGAAACAATGCGCCTTCCCATCTATCCAAACGGCGACCTTTACCTGTAAAAAGACAAACGAACAGCAGCAAACTGACAAAAATATTAAACATCAAATCGACTACCGAAGAGGCAGCTGCGTGTATCGGACGGATAACTGCCGATATGCCAAGAATAAAGAAAGCGTTAAAAATATTTGAACCGACAATATTAGCGATAGCAATATCCACTTTCTTTTTCATGGCTGCAACTACCGATGTCGCCAACTCAGGCAACGATGTTCCGATAGCAATAATAGTTAAACCGATAACCCTTTCGGACATGCCCCACATTTTAGCCAAATCGACTGCCGAATCGACAATTACCTTTGCACCTACCACTAACAATCCCAAGCCGCCCACTACAAACATAAGCGATTTCCCCAAAGACATCTTTTTATAGCTATCTTCCTCATCAGATGTGCGGTTGCTCAATGAAGTTTGCACAACATAACCCATAAAAATGGCAAAAAACAGCAATAAAACAAGACCCTCGGAACGCGAGATAACGGCATCTTCCATAGGACCATCGATTAAATGGTCGGAAGCCATAAGGAAAAGAGCCAATGCCGACAATACCGTCAGCGGAATTTGTATCCATGTGGTAGCCTTATCTACAGACAACGGTACGATAAGCGCAGAAAGACCCAAAATGCCCAGAATGTTGAAAATGTTACTTCCTACAATATTTCCCAGCGCAATATCCGAACTGCCTTTGATGGACGAAAACACATTGACAACCAACTCCGGAGCAGAAGTTCCAAAAGCCACAACGGTCAATCCAATCATCATATCAGAAACGCGCAAACGTTTAGCGATGGACGAAGCACCGTCCACCAAAATGTTAGCACCGTAAATTAAGGCACAAAAGCCTACAATAAGAAGTGCAATGTTAAGCCACATAAAATGAATTAGATGTTAACTTGCTATGTACGAATAAGTTTTATTGAACTTTAACCAAACTATTATATTCAAGTTCTTTTTTAATGTATTTTCCAAAAGCACCTTTATATTCAATAATAGCTGTGTTTTGATTGAGTCCGATTATTGTTGCTTCTATTATTTTCCCGTTTTTCTGTTTAAAGACTACTTTATCTCCAAACCCGAATTCAGTATTTTCATCCACATATTTGGTGAGTTTTCTTTCAAATGAAGGAGTTCCCCAAACATCACCTTCTACTCTAATTTCTTTACCATTGTTTTTTACATAAACACGAACATTCTTTAAAAATTCTCCATCAGGTATTTTTTTAACAGCATCGTTAATGGCAGATTGCAAAGCATCGCCACGATTTGATTTAGCAGAACCAACTACATATTTTTGTATTAACTTGTAGTTTGATTTGCTGTCAAAATTTCTAGAAGACATCATAGTTAAGTCTCCAACGCGAGTAAAAGCACAACTACTTAACATAATTGCTGTGGCTATTACAGCCATAATAGAACTTAATTTTTTCATATTTTTATTTTTTTAAAATTTCCTACTCGTAAGGCTTTTCGGATTATGCCCCGTTTTTAGTAATGGTTTCTGGTCTCCATTTTTTAAAATATAGTTTTTTTACTTATTTATTTACAAAGTTAAAACAAATTTCGGTACAATTTATAAATTTTGCGCCTGTAATGTAAATTTATTTATTTTTTCTTCCGCATACGGCAGCGTTATTTCCAGTTGTGTCGTTTTTGAAGAAGGTATTTCAAACATCGCATCCATCATAATTGTCTCTGTAATAGACCTTAAACCACGCGCTCCCAATTTAAATTCAATTGCTTTATCAACAATAAAATCCAAAACTTCTTCGGTAACATTCAATTCCACACCGTCCATTTCGAACAATTTAGTATATTGTTTCAAAATTGAGTTTTTAGGTTCCGTAAGAATGCGTCTTAAAGCCTCCCTATCCAGCGGATTGAGATAAGTCAAAATGGGCAAACGTCCGACAATTTCAGGAATTAAACCAAACGCTTTCAAATCTTGCGGCGCAATGTACTGCAACATATTGTCGCGGTCAATCTTGTTCCTTTCGTGCGTAACACCAAAACCTACCACATTTGTGTTCAGCCGTTGGGCAATTTTTTTCTCAATTTCATCGAATGCGCCGCCACAAATGAACAAAATGTTCTGTGTGTTCACCTCTATCATTTTTTGATCGGGATGCTTGCGACCACCTTGAGGCGGCACGTTCACTACAGAACCTTCGAGCAATTTCAGCAAACCTTGTTGAACACCTTCGCCGCTCACATCGCGTGTAATGCTGGGATTGTCGCCCTTACGCGCTATTTTGTCAATTTCATCAATAAAAACAATGCCTCGTTCGGCAGCTTTCACATCATAGTCAGCCACTTGCAATAAACGCGTCAAAATGCTTTCGATATCCTCGCCCACATATCCGGCTTCTGTCAAAACGGTAGCATCGACAATCGTAAACGGTACATTCAGTTTTTTAGCAATAGAGCGTGCCAAAAGTGTTTTTCCCGTACCCGTGCGCCCTACCAAAATAATGTTCGATTTTTCAATCTCAACGCTTTCAGCCGTCTTTTTTTGGGTAATACGTTTGTAGTGGTTATACACCGCCACCGACAAATATTTCTTTGCTTCGTCCTGCCCAATAACATATTGGTCTAAAAACTTCTTTATCTCTTTTGGCTTAGGAATGGAAGTTTCATCAATTTTAAATTTGCTCTTTTTAGCCAATTCCGTAAGAATTACATTGTTGGCCATTTCTATACAACTATCGCAAATGCAACCATCTATTCCGGTAAGCATCATCTGTACTTCGGAATCTTTTCTGCCGCAAAAACTGCAACTCTGTTCTGTATGAACTTTTTTTGCCATTCTATTTTTCTTTATTTTCACGAACTAATATCGTGTCAATCATACCGTATTCCAATGCTTCTTTCGAAGTCATCCAATAATCACGGTCGGAATCGGCAGCTATTTTTTCAAATGTGTTTCCCGAATGGTCGGCTATAATTTGATAAAGTTCATTTTTTAATTTTTGTATTTCGCGCACCGTAATCTCCATATCCGAAGCCTGTCCTTGCATACCGCCCATTGGTTGATGAATCATCACACGCGAATGTTTCAGTGCCGAACGTTGACCTTTGGCACCTGCTACCAACAGCACAGCCGCCATCGAAGCAGCCATGCCTGTACAAATGGTACCCACTTTACTGCCAATGTATTGCATAGTGTCGTAAATGCCAAGTCCGGCATAAACCGACCCGCCGGGGCTGTTCAAATAAATGGAAATGTCCTTGCCGGGGTCGCTGGTATCCAAAAACAGCAATTGCGCTTGTATGACATTCGCCACATAATCATTAATTTCCGAACCCAAAAAGATAATACGGTCCATCATTAAACGGGAAAAAACATCCATTTGGGTAACATTCAATTGGCGTTCTTCCAAAATGGAAGGCGAAATATAACCATCACCACGCATATTTACTTGAGACATGTAGTTGTCCAAAGACAAACCATTCATATTCAAATGCTTAGTCGCATACTTACGAAATTCATTGTGTTCCATAGTCCTATTTTTTAGAATTGTTTTTTAGAGTTATCGTGTCAGCATAAACTTAACACTCAATCCGAAATTGGTGTTTGACATCGGATACGAAGTTGAAATAAGCGGATTGTTCATTTGGTAATCGCAGAAAAGACGCAAGTTCAATTTAGAACTGAATACGTAATCCACAGTTAATTTCATTGTCAGCGTCTTATTCCCGCTGGTTGGTTGCACCGTTTCCGAATCCAATTTTCTTATAATCGTAGCAATGTCTTTAAACGAAAAATCCAAACGAGTCGTTAAATCGTTTTTCACCTTTTTCTGTTTGTTTTGCTTTAATTTTAAAATAACGTCGAAATCTTTTATCACATAGCCGACACCTACCACCCACTCCTTATTGTACGATTCCAGCAACTGCATACTCGTCAAATTCAATGTCAAATTGCGCTGCTGACGATATTCCAGCTTGGCTGTAAGGCTGTTTTTCATCGCTGCATCAATGCTAAACAACGGGCTAAAACTTTCGTTCAAAGCTACACTTGCAATATCGTAGGGCGATGACGGCACAGGATTGCCGCTGGTTACGTCGCGCACAAAGCCCAAACCATCTTCGGTTTCCGCATAATTCATAAATGACGTGTACGAACCGATATTATAGGTACATTGATAGGCGTGGCTCAATGTCAGTGACGTAAAGTTTTTATTTATCCACGGAATACGCGACAATCCCGTATAGGAAAGACGCCAATTAGGCAACAAACTCCACATTGCAGGGAATAATGACGTTCCCGCCTTTTCTATCGGTTTATTCGTATAAGCCGCAAGGAATGAAGGAATTAGCACGTCCGGCGAATTTAGGGTGTAAGCTCCGTTAGTCGGATCGTAAGTTTGACCACTCAACGGATTATCTTTCATAAAACCGTATGACGGATAGCGCGAACCGGTATATTTGCCTTGAAGTTGCTCCATGACATATTGGCGATTTTCTTTAAATTGGTTGAATGCGCGACTATTGTAATTGTTATCTAATTTGCCGGTACTCCAAAACGCCGTACCGAAAGCCACTTTGGTTACACGCAACGTTCCCGTGAACGAATTCGGCATTCCTTCAAACATATATTGAATGGAGTTTTGGTCGGTCGAAACATATTTTGCAGTCAAATCTATCTTTAAACCCGCAATCGGCTCTATCGTCGCTTTTATATCCAAATCTTTTGAATGGTTGAGCATTGCCGGATCGATAATAGAGTCATTGGAAGTAATCCAATTACGCTCCATAGCTTTCTGCAGATACTTTTTGTCGGGCATACCAAATGCAAAATCAAATCCGGGTACTAACATTTTGTCAATATTCGACTGTCCGAAGAACGTAACGTCATTCATAAATCCGGGCAACACCATACTGTTGGTTTCTTTGTACATAATGGAAACACGACGTACCAACATCAAGAAACGCACCGAAAAATCAGCCACTTGTCGAGCCGGCGAAACAATATTCGGATTGGTGGTTTCTACAAATAATTTGATACTATCTTGAGTCGTTTTGCTCGACCATTCCACCGTAGTTTTGTCGATAACTTTGTACGTAATTTTCACTGCTTTGCCTTGCAATGTCATCGCTTGCACTTTTACCTTGTCGCTGTTCAATGTATGTTTAAGGCTCTGTTTCTCACCTTTCTGCACCGCTACTACTTGTGAATAAGAATTTGGTGTAAACTTAGCTACACGAGCAGGTGTTGATGAAAATTTCTGATTGACTTGCTTCAGATATTTCGATTTGTTGTACAGCGTTTCAAAATTCAATTGACCGTCTAACTGCCAATTAGTTACGTTCGAAATGACATTCCCCACATTGATATCTGCGGTCGAAACTCCCGTATCCCATTTATAATTGGCATTATACTGAGCATTTGCCGTAATGAAGTCGAGATACGGAATTTTATTGATAGGAATTGCCCACGAAGCGGTAAACAGTTGTTGGTAATTGAGCGGGCGTCCACCTTTGCTCATACTCATTAATACGGTATCTTTCCACAGTTCGTATTCGTCGGGGAAAAATTTTTGGTTGACCGGCAACGAAAGTGCCTCGTCAAAACGAGAATTGGTAGCCGTTCGCAATGAAAACTTCAAGTTTTTGGTCAAATCGTATTTTATTTCAAACTGTCTGTCCCACACAAAATCTTTACTGAACGACAACAATGGGTTTGTAGGGTCAAGAACACTCATTTCCATCGAACCGTTCAAGTCGCGCAATTGAGTTTCGGAATAACGACGGTTCAAATTTATTGAATACGCCAATAAATTAGGCATATAGTTCAATCCAAATTCTTTTATAATGCGCCAATTTTTCAGTTTTGAAGAATTTTTAAATGGCTCCCACGGTGTCGGTGATGTTGAATAGTTGTAATTAAAAGCACCTTTATGTTCTTTGTTTACATTTCTATCCGTTTCGGGATTAAGTTCATGCATTTGGTTATAGGCATACGACACCGAGAAGTTGGCAGGGTCATAAATTTTCGGTTTCTTGCTGCGAATATCTACACGCACATTGGTCAAGTTTACACTATGATTGATTGTTTGCGTCTGCGACATTTTCAACAACGAATCTCTTTCTTGTTTGGTTTCAAGAAACTCCAAAGCATCATTTAACTCTATATCTTGGTCTAACGGATTGTATTTAGGTCGGTGATTATCAATTGAATAGGAATAATACAACGGAATTCTAACATTGGCTTTTGCAGGGAAAAAGCGCCCGAACTCAAAAGCTGTAGAAACATTGAATTGCGTATAATCATCTAAGCGGCGTTGGGCAATATTTTGCTCTATGCTACCAAATCCGACAGACTCATAGCGTCCCGACATATTGACCGTTCCCACATCGGAAAGTCCGATGGCTAAATTTCCCATTGCACCCCAACCGCCGTCTTCGTTGTAATCGGTCAAACGCAACTCATTGACCCAAACTTCAGTGGCTTTAATAGCATTTGAGCGGTTGCGCACACCAATCATCATAGTACGAATTTCACCCAAATTGGGATTACCGACTACGGTTATCTTGTTTTTTGGTTTTTCAGGGTCATATTCCGAATAAGGAATTGTCAGACCGCATTTTGTTTGGTTGCGATTTTGTTTTATTTTGGTCAAAATTGCTAACGGGAAATCAATCATGTTCTCTTTCGGCCACACAACATCAGCATCATTAGAACTATAATGTCCGGCAGGTGTTAGTTTCAAAGGAATTTCGTATTCGTAGTAGTTGCTTTGATTATCACTTCCCATGCGCAGGAACAAAGTCATTTCGTAGTCTTTCAAATCCGTAGCATCGTCCACCAACTTTTCAGCGTGCGTAAACATCTGAATACGACGATATTGACGCATATCATAGTTGATATTTTTGTAAACTGCACGAGCATCGTCGGGCGACAAATTTTTAATTTTTATCAACATAGATTGCTCATTTTCCTGACGTAATTGCGGTTGACTTGGGTCGGTTTCGCGTGTTACACCGGGGGGCAAAACATAGTTGACCGGTTCTTTATTGATATTTTCTTCGATATTGACAGCCGACACATCAATTTGTCCTACTGACGTAGGCGGTGTTTTAATATCAAACAAATCTTTAGTGTAAGTGCGCCATTCGCCACGTACCAGCTCAAGCGTTCCAAATCTCAAATGCGTTTCTTCCTTAAAATCGTGCAAAAACATACGCATGAAACGAATGGATTTGAAATCACGAATAGAACCAATCTTTTTTGTGTATTCGCGGATAGGAATTTTAAATTGATACCATGTTACATTTTCCTTAGTACCGTTGGCAAGCTCCACGTTAGCAACAATTTTGTCGGTTATGTAGTTTTTACCTATTTCCAAATCGGAACGACGCAACGACACTTTGTATTGGAAATACTTTTCGTACTCGTTCAACGTATTGTCTTGGTTAATATCCTCAACATCGGGAACGGTAGTCGATGATGTTGTATATACCTCACTTCCGGTGGCTTGCGAGTTGCCTTCTACACCACAATAGCGTTTATAACGCTTAAGTATGGACACCTCTTTTTCGTCATAATCCGAACCGCGATAATGATGGAAATTATCACCTGCAGGGTCATTCAAAGGCGAATAAGGGTCAAGTTCCATGGCGGCAATAGCAGCCGGCGAAAGCACTCCACGCAATCCCTCTACATAATTTTTATACGTGGAAAATGTATGTTCTTCTTCGGTACGCAAACCATCGAAACCAACGTCTTGATAAATACGAGCCTTAGCGTCATTATCGAAAGCAAGCACCATTGATTGGCTGCGCGGCACGCGTCCCCAAATGGTACGCTCCGACTCCAATGTGTCGCCGGTAATAGACATTCCGTTTTCAAAAAACTTTTTGCCGTCCTTCAAAATATCTTCCGAAATATCGCCCAAGTTAAAATATAAATCGCCGCCCTTCGCCACGCCGTCCTTATCGTTTACGAAAGGATCCATCATCCAAAATTCTATGTACTCAATGTTCGACGTTTCAAAATCGCTGGTTTCAATTTTGCGCATCATACCGCCCCAACGTTTTTCAGGATTACTGAGCGTTCCATCAGGATTCATACCGTCCACATCTAAATTGTAAGGACCACGCTCCAAAGGATAATAACTTAAATTCAGGACGGAAAGATAAGACGATTGTCCTGCAATACCTTCACGGTTCGGGAAAATTTCTTGTTCCAACACTTCGCGCGTCAAATGATTGGACTGCAAGTCTTTATCTCTTCGAATATGCTCGGGTGTAGTAGAATTATTACGATTAAACACGCTATTATCAATAGAATACCACGACATCAATGCCCTATTCTTTCCATAATCCACATCGTTCGATTTGGCAGCTTCGGGAAATAAGGCATCGGGAGCAGGGTCGTAAGGCGTACTTGCCAAATGCCAGTAGTACGGATAACGCAAGTCAATGCCGGTTTTAGTCGATTCAAAATCATCTAAATAGGCATAACCCGAATTGTGTTTTATTTTGCGATGTCCCGGAATTAAGTGAGCAAACTCACCATTGAACACAATTGTAGATGGAGCCGTTGCGTTAATGCCGGGGATTTTGTCTATCACATTAGTCAGCCACTGCGATTCTCCTCTGTACGATGCATTCAAGCCCCAAATGGTATTGGCAATAGGTTCGCTGCCCATTTCAGTTTTAGTAACCAAAGGCATTTCAGACAAGTGCATAATGGTACCGCCTACCGAAAAATTCTTGTTGAATTGATACTCAAGATGTGTGCCCAACAAAGTTTTACGCTGTAAATTGAAAGTTGATTGGTTTTCGAGCGACACATCAATAGGCGTACCTGCGGCTAAAACGGATTGATTAAGAATAGTTACCGTTCCCATGGTGTAATCGACCGTATAATCGACATTTTCAACCAATTGACGACCACCGGCGGTAACTTTTACCGAACCGCGCGGCACATTCATTGCATTTAATCGAATTTCAGAACCGGAACTCGCTTGATACTCACCTGCCAAACGGAATTTATTTTTCTCGGACAATTCACGCGCTATAACCAATGTAGAATCGTACAACTCTTGGAATACATATTTGTCAGCAATAGCATCATTGCCGATAGCTTTACGCAAATGTTCACCAAATGGTTCCACTACGGGAAAATAGATGCGTCCGGTGCTTGAATTAACGGTAAATCCTTCCACATAGTCGAATTTGCCGTCAGGGTTCGGTTCGTTACGACTGTCCAAACGGTCTAAATTCATCACCTTCAGCAATATCTTATTTTTAACCTTTCCTTCCGTTAAGTAATTGACATACACGCCTGTAGAATCGTTTTTGTATTGCACGTCCAATTTAAACTTATCTTTTTGCAGTTGCATACCGCCAAGATAATAAACGTTTTTCATCATCAAATCCCACAAAGCCAAATGAGGCGAAACGGCAGTTCCTTTCAAGAGCTTAACTATCAGCGAATTGGGAGCATCTACACCGTCAGTCGAAAATTCACCGACTTGATAAACTTTACCACCAAGCGTATATTCGTAAGCAACCGCCAACACTTCATCGGCATAAAGCGGCGTTTTCAGAGAGATAAATCCCAATTGGCTATTAAGCGTATACTCCGAAGGCTCCAAACGCCTTGCGCTCTCGATTTTTTCGTAATCTTCACCACCTACAATACCGTACACACGGTATTGCGATTCCATTATTTCATTGATTAACTGAATATTACGAATATTTGGAATGGCTTTTATTTCATCGTAAAGCGTGTTGGCTTGGTTGTCGGTGTACGACAAACCTTTCGGTAACCAATGTGCATTGTCGATGCGTGTCGGCTCCGCTAAGTCCATAAATCCGATAATGTTGCGCGCTTGGTCGAAGTGACCGCGTTTGTTGGTTACCCACACTTCTACACGATTAATCGTTACGCCCGAAGTTACATAAGGTAATTTAGACATGTTTTTGTCGTAGGTATCACGAAAATAATGCGACAAAAAGAAGTGGCGATTTTCATCATATTGGTCAATGGCAACTTCAAACGGTGTCAATTGTGCACCGCCTTTTGTACTTACTGTCTGGCTTTGCGATTCTTGTTGTGAAGCCACGGCGGCAATATTCAGTTTACCGAATTGAAGTTCGGTTTTGAAACCAAATAACGAAGAACTTCCCTTTATTAGAGAGCTATTTAATGGCAAACTTACGTTACCGGCTTCTATTTTGCGTATAATTTCGTCCTCTTTGCCTTCGTAACTGAGTTTTAGAAGTTTTTGGTCAAAGTCAAAAGTTGCTTCCGTGTTATAGTTCATGGTAAAATTGATTTTGTCGCCAACTTTACCATTCACGTTGAGTTGTATTTTTGTATCGAAATCGAAATTTGTAGTGCGATGCAGGCGTTCCGTCAGTGCGGGATTATCAATTCGGTTCGATTTTAGACCAAATATAATTTCAGCCGAACCCTGCGTCTTTATTTGTACACCGCCAGGTCCAAACAACTTGTCAGCCGGACCAAGACTAAATTTCATATCAGTGATATTGAATTTATCCTCGAAATTCGACTGCGTTTCAGCATTTTTTGTACGCCAATAGTTCCGCATCTCTTTCTCCAACGAATATTTTTTGTATTCATCGGACGACAATACAAAAGGCGTGGTAATCTCCATGTCGCCCACTTTGGTACGCATAATGTAATTGCCCGTACTCACATCATATTCCACGGTGCTTTTCACATTTTCGGGCGTACGCAAGTCCATCGGCGAAATTGTTTGCAAGTCGGTATAATCGGTTTTTTCCAATTTTTCCACTCCAAATACAGGAGCAGGAACCGAATCGGCAGGAACTTCATAATTTGCATTCTCCTGTGGAGCAGCCGACACGCCAAACAACGTAAAAACGATGCCCAGCAAAGCGCAAACAGCTACGGAAATTATTATTTTATGGGAAAATTTCATTTAAAAAAGTTGCGTGCAACATTACAACATTTTCAACGCCAATTTAATTATCTGTTCAAGAGTTAACGAAGGTTGCTCTCGCACAATTTTTTCGACCACTTTCAAAGCAGCATTTTGTTGGAAACCAAGCATTACTAAAGCTGACACCGCTTCCGTTTTTTCAGATTTATCCACCGAAATAACAGAAGAGAGAGACGAATCGACAACACTTTTTCCTATTTTGTCTTTCAAATCAACAATAATGCGCTGTGCCGTTTTCAAACCGATACCTTTTACACTTTTTATCAATGCCACATTTTCGGTAAGAATAGCATCGCGCAATTCCACCGGCGACAGTGACGAAAGAATTATACGTGCCGTACCGGCTCCAATACCGGAAACGGAAATAAGTTGAAGAAACAATTCGCGTTCTTCCTTAGTCAGAAAACCGTACAAAATGAACGCATCATCACGAATAGCCTCATAAATATAAAGTTTACACTCTTTTTTGCCGGTTAAATTCGAATAGGTTATCAACGAAATATTGATACTATAGCCCATACCGCCATTGTCGATGACCACCGCAGCAGGCGATAAATCTACAATTTCTCCTTTTATATATTCAATCATATTGCCGTAAACAATAAAGTTACAAAAATAGTCATTTTTGCGGAGCAAAACAAACAACTACCCTGAATTTTAATAACGTAATGCTAAAATGTTTATTGCACAAAACAAACAGACATTAAGAATAATTTAGCTTTTCCGAAAGTATGTAAAAAAGCCTAATGTAAAGTATTTTTGCCTGAAAAACAAAAAGCGGTCAGCAAAAATTGCTAACCGCTTTAAAATTATAAATCAATTTCAAATTTATCCGTTGACTTTAGCCATGTGGGCAATCAAATCAAGCACTTTGTTTGAGTAACCGATTTCGTTGTCGTACCAAGAAACAACTTTAACAAACGTGTCTGTCAAAGCGATACCGGCTTTAGCATCAAATACAGATGTTAGTGTGCAACCTAAGAAATCGGAAGAAACGACAGCGTCTTCGGTATAACCGAGAACACCTTTCAATTCGCCTTCTGAAGCAGCTTTCATAGCAGCACAAATTTCGTCGTATTTAGCAGGTTTTGCCAAATTAACGGTTAAGTCAACAACAGAAACGTCCAACGTGGGAACACGCATTGACATACCTGTCAATTTTCCGTTCAATTCGGGAATAACTTTACCTACAGCTTTAGCAGCACCCGTAGAAGACGGGATAATGTTACCGGAAGCAGCACGACCGCCTCTCCAATCTTTCATAGAAGGACCGTCAACGGTTTTTTGCGTAGCAGTTACAGAGTGAACTGTCGTCATCAATCCTTCAGTAATACCGAATTTGTCGTTCAAAACTTTAGCTATGGGAGCCAAGCAGTTGGTGGTGCAAGAAGCATTGGAAACAAATTTCGTACCTTTAACATACGTTTTTTCGTTCACACCGCATACAAACATCGGCGTGTCGTCTTTCGACGGGGCAGACATTACAACATATTTTGCGCCGGCATTGATATGAGCTTGAGCTGATTCTTTCGTCAGGAACAAACCTGTAGATTCTACAATATATTCAGCACCTACTGCGTCCCACGCCAATTCGTTAGGATCTTTGCAAGCTGTCACGCGGATAGCTTTACCATTAACAATTAATTGGCTTTTTTCAACGTCAGCTTCGATAGTGCCATTGAATTGTCCGTGTACAGTGTCGTACTTCAGCATATAAGCCAAGTAATCAACCGGACATAAGTCATTAATACCTACAATTTGAATGTCATTTCTTGTTTGGGCAGCACGGAATACAAAACGTCCGATACGACCAAAACCATTAATACCTACTTTAATCATAATCTTTTTTATTTTTAAAAAGTTTAACAGTCTATTGAAAAATTCGATGCAAAGTTACTTTTTTTGTTACAAAACACCAAATTTTTTTTTATACTCAATGCCAATTAAAATTATTTTTAATTTTAGCAAGTGAAAAACACGATTACAAGATACAAAAATATTTGCAATTTAACAACTTAAATCGCACATTTTGTTCAGAAAACATTCGATAGTGTTTTCCATCAAACAGCAAATAGTCATTGGTCCCACTCCACCCGGCACGGGAGTTATGAATGCGGCTTTTTCGGCACAACTTGCAAAATCGCAATCGCCACACAATTTGCCCGTTTCCGGATCACGATTGACACCTACATCTATCACCACAGCGCCTTCTTTTACCATATCGCCCATTATTTGGCGCGGACGACCGATGGCAACCACCAGAATATCAGCCCTAAGGCAAACTTCTTTCAAGTTCGGCGTGCGACTATGACAAACGGTTACCGTGGCATTTTCATTCAACAAAAGTTTACTTACCGGCAAACCGACAATGTTACTGCGTCCTACTACTACAGCATTTTTTCCGGCAATTTCTATATTTTTGCTTTTCAGCATTTTAATGATTCCTTTCGGCGTACAAGGCAGTATGCAAGGCTGTTTTTGCCACAAAGCCGCCACATTGAGCGGATGAAAACCGTCCACATCCTTTTCGCGACTGATGGCTGCAATAATTTTATCGCTATTAATGGCTTTCGGTAGCGGTAACTGCACCAATATGCCATCGACAGAATCATCGTTATTGAGTTGATGAATGAGTGCAAGAAGCTCATCTTCAGTAGTTTTATCAGACAAACGGATAGTCTTATTATCAATACCGACCTCCTCCGATGCTTTGGCTTTACCTGCAACATACGAAACACTTCCGGGGTCATTTCCAATCAAAATAACCGTCAATTGAGGTACGCGACCATAACGCTGTGGAAATGTGGCTACTTCTGCCATCATTTTCTGTTTCAACGAAGCTGCAAGTTCTTTACCACTAATAATTTCCATACTATTTTCAAAAATTACCGATATAAAACAAAAAGCAGTTTACGAAAAATAAACTGCTTACAAAATGAATTATTCTTCCTTTTCTACAATTTCCATACCCTTGCGAAGAGCCGCCTCATTTGCCGGCAACAAATGATGATGACGTTCGGGTAAAGTATTCTGTAAGCCCAACATCACTTTATCTATCTCCACAACGGGAGCAACTTGAAGCAAACCTCCCAACACAATCATATTAAACGTTTTAGGAGCATTCATCTCAGTTGCCATGTCCGTAGCATCAATGCGATAAATGGAAATATCTTTGCGTTTGGGTTTACGAGTCATGCCATTACTGTCGTAAAGCAATATACCACCGCTCTTTAAGCGTGGTTCAAATTTATCCATCGACGGTTGATTAAGCACCACAGCAATGTCGAATTGTTGCAAAACGGGCGAACTGATGCGTTCATCGCTCAAAATGACCGTAACATTAGCGGTACCGCCACGCTGTTCGGGACCATAAGCAGGCATCCACGTAATTTCTTTACCTTGGAGCATTCCTGCATAAGCTAAAATTCTTCCCATCGACAAAACGCCTTGTCCGCCAAATCCGGCTATAATAATTTCTGTCTTCATTTTTTCTACTTTCCTAATTATTGTCCGTAATGTTTCTTTTCCGTATCTTTCAAATCGCCCAAAGGATATTTTGCAAACATATTTTCCTCCATCCACAAATTGGCTTTGTGCGGCGACATTTTCCAACCCGAATTACATGAAGAAACAAACTCTACTACCGAAGTGCCTTTGCCGTCCATTGAATTTTGCAACGCTTTTTTTATCGCTTTTTTAGCTTTAACGATATTTCCCACTTTGTGTACACTTTGGCGCGTAACATAGCAAGTACCGTCCAACTCGGCAAGCAAATCACTGATTTTCAAAGGAAAACCATAAATATCGGTATTACGTCCATAGGGACAGGTAGAAGTTTTCATGCCTTCGAGTGTTGTCGGAGCCATCTGTCCGCCCGTCATGCCGTAGATAGCGTTATTGATAAAAAATATAACAATGTTTTCTCCACGGTTGCAAGTGTGAATGGTTTCGGCAGTTCCAATAGCCGCCAAATCACCATCACCTTGATAGGTAAACACGCATTTGTCTGGCTGCAAACGTTTAATAGCTGTCGCTACTGCGGGAGCACGCCCGTGCGCCGCTTCCTGAAAATCAACATCAAGATAATTGTAAGCAAAAACAGAACATCCGACAGGTGCAACGCCTATCGTTTTCTCTTGAATACCCATTTCTTCTATCGCTTCAGCTATTAACTTATGGATAACACCATGACTGCATCCCGGGCAATAATGCATGGGAACGTCAGTCATTACTTTCGTTTTGGTATAAACCAAATTTTCAGGTTTAATTATCTCTTTTGCTGTCATAATTTTCCTATTTTACCAATTTTTCTTTCAGTGCTGCCAATGTCTCTTCAGCCAATGGCACTACGCCGCCCTGACGACCATAGAACTCCACGGGAACAGTGCCGTTTACTGCTAAACGAACGTCCTCCACCATTTGTCCTGCACTCAATTCCAAACTCATAAAGCCTTTCACCTGTTTAGCCAAACGCTGAATTTTTTTTGTGGGGAACGGCCACAAAGTAATGGGACGCAACAATCCGAGTTTGATACCTTCATTGCGTGCCAATTCAACCACTTTTTCACCGACACGCGCACAAGAACCAAATGCCACTAAAATATAGTCGGCATCATCGCACTGAACTTCTTCGAAACGTACTTCATTTTCAACTATTTGTGCATATTTTCGCTGCAAACGAAGATTGGTTTCTTCCATCTCTTCAGCCTGCAAAGCCAGTGATGTAATAACATTGCTTTTACGGTTTACTTTACCCGTAGTCGCCCAAGGACATTGTTGACGAATCTCTTCTTCCGTACGGCGTGGCACAAATGGCGGCAGCACCACTTTTTCCATCATCTGTCCAACAATACCGTCAGCCAAAAGCATAGAAGGCGTATTATATTTGAAAGCCAAATCGAGTGCCAACACTGTAAAATCAGCCATTTCTTGAACACTTGAAGGCGCAAGAACTATCAGCTTATAGTCGCCGTGTCCTCCTCCTTTAACAGCTTGAAAATAATCGGCTTGAGACGGTTGTATGGTACCCAAACCCGGACCGCCACGCATTACGTTCACAATAAGACACGGTAATTCGGCGCAAGCAATGTAAGAGATGCCTTCCTGTTTTAAACTCACACCCGGGCTTGACGATGATGTTAATACTTTTTTACCGCATCCCGCACCACCATATACCATATTAATAGCAGCCACTTCACTTTCGGCTTGCAACACTACCATTCCTGTCGTTTCCCAAGGCTTTTCTTGCATCAGCGTCTCCATCACTTCCGATTGCGGTGTGATGGGATAGCCAAAATAGCCGTCGCAACCGCATCGAATTGCAGCATGAGCGATAGCTTCGTTGCCTTTCATCAGTTTTATTTCTTCCATAACTTTCATAAATCGTTACAATTTTACTTTGTAAATCGTCAAACAAGCATCCGGGCAAACATAACCGCACGAAGCACAACCTATGCAAGCATCTTCGTCCTTCAACTCCACATAATGATAACCTTTTGAATTGCAATGGTGCGACATTCCCAAAATTTTCAACGGGCAAGCCTCTATGCACAATTCGCAGCCTTTACAACAGTCGGTGTTCACCACAACAGTTCCTTTAAACTTTGCCATATTTTTTCCTTTTTTTGAAGATGCAAAATTACTCTTTTTTTACGACAGAAACAAATAACAACATTACAATTTTATAAAATAAAACTAAATGAGTGATTTAATAATTGATTTGTCATTTAAAAGCTCAATCATTAATGTTTTTGCAAAAACAGACAAAAATTAGCGACACGCACCTAAACGAGATTTGAAATTACTTTTTAGGCTAAAAACTTATTTTGCCAAAATTCAGCAATAGAACTTTGGCAAAACAGATAAATTTTCGATTATTTAAACAGAAATCAAAAACCGAAAGAAAAACCAAATGTAAATGTCCAATTTGAACCTTGTTCAAATTTTGAAGAAAATTTATCGAGATACTGTTGCGCCGTGAGTCTGTTTTCGCTCGGAACAGGCGTTTCCAACGGTTTCGATGCTAAATCAAAACCTCGCGCATTGTTCCAGCGCACATTTATGCGAGCGTAAGCATTGTTGACAACTTCGTAAATAGCATCTAATTCCACAATATCGTTTTGCCACGTTTTTTCGTTAAACGGTTTTTGCGAAATCGCGTTGATAACATCTCTTCTAATATACTCATAATCATTGAATTTCGTAGCATTGGTGTACGAAAGATTCAAATTGAGACCACGCACGGGCTTGTAGTTAAGAGCAACATAGATATCCTGCGAATTATCGCCCAAATAATGACCTAAATTGTAGCTGTTCGATGCCCATGTAAGTCTTTGTATGGAATGTTTGTAGTTAATAATGTTGGTACGCGTAAATTCACCTTGAAGTGACAGATTTTTTAAAGGCCAGTTACTCACATTAAAACCCAATTTATACGAAATAGGATTTTGCTGCGGATTGTTCTTCTTTAAGCGTTTCCAACTCACTTCGTCGATATAGAGAGAGCCGTAAAGATGCAAATGTTTAACATTTCGTGAACTGATGTTGAAAAAAACTTGCGAATTTTGATTTTCAACCTTCAAACCCTTTGTCAGCAAATGGTCAATGGATTTGTAGAAAGCTATAGGAATGAAATAGCCTGCCTGCACATTATTTTCCGAATAAATTATGGAATTACCCATTGATATGTTCAAACCTCGTATCGGTGTGAATGTTATCATATTGGCAGCAATAAATTTATTTGCGGGACGGTAGTGAATTTTTGAAGTGCTGTCCGTATAATTTTCTTCGACATAATAATGCGTGCTATCCAACACATTGCTTACCAACCAGCCATGTATATAATTCAATTCAAACCACTTACACGGTTTCAGATTTAACGTTATCATCGGAAAACTCGGTGCATGACTGGAAATAATATTTGAACCGTTGTAGTTGTCGCCCCACGTAATAACATCCTTTACCAATCCGACACTTCCCCACCACGTATACGCTTTAATACCGCCTCGCAAATCGCTGTAGTCGCCGCCATAATTGGCTTCTTTGTATTCGCAACCCGGAATTTGGTTCAAATAAGTTGGTTGGGCAATTTTTGCACCCGATATTTTATCGTAAATCGTCGGAAAATAATCATCTCTCAACCAATGACCATTGTACGATTGGTCGCGATAACTGCCCCACACCGACACGTGGTTTACAATGTCCATTTGCAAATCAGCACCCCACCAACGTTTCATAATAAGTCCCTTGCGATTACCAATTAAATCCATGCCCAAAATGGGAGTGATACGTGCCTTAAAATTTTTATTGTAGTAATGGAATGACGGCTGTAAAAGAGACAAAGCGAACGTTTTTTTATCAGTCCAACTGACAATGTTTTTCGGTACAGTATCGCATTCGAGCGCATAGTCATTCAGGAAAAACGCCAAATCTTTACGCTGACGTTTGGTCAGCAATGAATCGGCGGCTTGCGCCTCACGCAATTTTTGTGCAATATAGTCGCGACTGTACGGTTTTACCACCGAATTAATGCCAATTACACGATCGATAGCCAATTCGTCGATAAAATCGTAAATTTGCGTGTACGACGTATTTTCAGGAATATCCTGCGCAAATAGAATCATCGTCCCAAACAACGCTCCGATGATAGTAAAAATTCTTTTCATGAATTTATGCATTAAAAATTAGCATTACGAGCCATGACGTTTTCCCTATCTACACCTTTAATCTTCCCGAATTATTCGTGCAATATATTTTCCAATAATATCAAACTCCAAATTCACCACAGAACCTACTTTAATATCTTGGAAATTGGTGTTGTCAAACGTATAGGGAATAATCGCCACTTCAAAGCTGTCGTTAGTTGGCGTGCAAACCGTAAGCGAAACGCCGTTCACCGTTACAGAGCCTTTATCGACCGTGAGATAGCCGCGACGACGCATTTCCGGCGTACTTTCGTATTCAAAATGAAAATAATAACTGCCGTCAGCACTACGCACTTCGGTACAACGCGCAGTTTGGTCAACGTGTCCTTGCACAATATGTCCGTCCAGTCGCCCATTCATCAGCATCGAACGCTCCACATTCACATTGTCGCCCACTTGAAGCAGTCCGAGATTAGAGCAATCGAGCGTCTCTTTCATAGCTGTAACGGTATAGGTTGAGCCGTCAATTTTCACTACTGTTAAGCAAACTCCGTTATGCGACACACTTTGGTCTATTTTAAGTTCATCGACAAAACTGCAAGTTAGCGTAAAATGCACATTTTCACGGTCGCGCTCTATGCCAACAACACGCGCCATTTCTTCTACAATTCCTGAAAACATATTATTTTTGAGTTATAAAATTATTTTTAAATTTATATTTCTATAAATTCTACTTATTCTAGCCAACTTAACATTTTGATCCTTCCAAGGTTGATAGGTAAACACTTATGATCTCCAAACGACTTTATAGTTGCTACTCAATAATTAAATCAGATTCTTTTAAATATTCAACAAAAGAATCAATAATGTTTTTATTTCTATTTTCTATATCTGTTTCATTAAAATCAGAACGATCTAACATATCAATCAGCTCTTGAATCTTAGTTCCTTCAATAATTTGATTTTTACTATTTTGAAAACCCTTGTAATATTTTATTTTGTCTGAAAATTTATAATCAGAAGCACGAATATTAATTCTTTTTTCAAGAAATGATTTATTACCTAAAACTTCTAGATTTTTTGGATTTTTAAGCGAATTCTCATTTTCCTGTCTTTTTTTCGCAAAGATGTGTTCTATTTCATATACCGTATCTATTGTAAGCAACTGTTGATTCGAATTATTAAAAGCCCACCATACCAACATAGATTTTGTAATCGGACGTATATTTGAGAATTCAAAAACATTAAATCTAGTTTTTAAATCTGTCTCATCAAATTTGAAATTAGCAAATTCCACATCTTTTCCATTAACGACATTAATCATTTCATAATAGATAGGAGTCCTTAATGCATTTACACCGGGATTTGTTATAGCATACGCCCATATAAATGCAGTTATCTTAGTAAGAAACAGATAGAATTTTTGGTCATCAAGGCAATCGTTTTCATCTTTATTCTTCATAAAATAGACCGACACAAAATAATTCCACATCCCATTAGGCGCATAATTTAATACAAATAATTTTTTAAGAACTTTATCTGAAAATTTTTCTTTATTTTGATTAGAAACATCATTCCAAAAATTGGCTAAAATGATTAAATTATTGAATGTTTTTTCTTTTTTTAATAGAATATATTTATCCTTTTCGTAGAATTTACGAAGTGCTTCAGTTGTTGAAGATTTAATACCTTGTAATGCTCTTTCATAATACATGTATCGCGTAAAAAGTTCATCCATTGGTGTTCCTGTAATTGGATGGAATATTTTCTCACACAACTCTTCAAGGTTTTTCCATTCCTTTACAAACTCATCCTTTTTACCGATGCTTGAGAAAAATTTATAAAATTGTGCTTTAAAAATATCTGCATCAGATAAAGGTAATCCTCTATCATTCAAAGTAGAAAATATTCGGAGTGCAGTATCTTGTGATTCAGCTTCAATGGGAAGAAGAATACAATTATTTAAAATTCTTGTTGGCAAATAAGAAAAATAAGAAGGATAAGTAACTAAAAACTCATCGATTTTCTTCTGAAAAAATGCAAAATTAATAGCATATCTACTTTTTTTATTAGTAGCATCTCCTGTTTTTAAAATTGCTAAAAACTCTTCTTTATCGTTATCAGATGCGACTTCAGAATCAATTTTGAGCGCATTTTTATTAGGATTTCCAAATTCATCCGTTTTCCAAATGCACTTTTCAATATTTGTTCTCGTCGTCTTAGAATTTTCATCTTGCATATTGCCGAATTTAGCATAAAAAGCTCTCAACAAAAGCATTAAAGTTGTTAATCGTTGCTGTCCGTCAATAATCTCTTGTTTACCTCTTTCATTCAAAAAAGTTACGATTGGCCCTAAAAAATATTCATCATTTTTACTATCAAATTTGCTATAATCATTATCTGGAAAAGCAAATACAAAAATATCATCCCACAACGTTTGACATTCGTTTTCTTCCCAAGCATAAGGACGCTGATAATCAGGTATTAAAAAATCAGATTTTTTGTTTTCAAACAATTCTTTGATTGTTTTTTGATCTACATTTAACTTACTCATATCATTGTTTTTTTTGTCATATTAAATTAATTTATTGTGTTTTGAAACAGCTATTAACGGCATACAAACTATCCACAACTGAATGACTTTATTTATTTTCATTCTTATTTTTGATTTTCTTTGCCATAATTAGTTTTTATCTCGTCAACGGGCTATAGTCGCGCGAATAACGCAAGTGCTGTTCGGCGTAGCCTTCGGTATAGTCGATTTGCAACCCGCTGAAATTGCCTTTTTTATCAAATTGTGCCGTATAAACCGGATTTACAAAACCTTTGTAAGGAGCAATGTTTAGTTTTGCATAACGTTCCAAAATCTCTTTGTGTAAATCTAAATCTACTTTCACGGCATAAGTTTCTACTATGTTTTGTGCTGCTTTGTAGTCGCCTGTCGATTTAATGCGTTGAATTTCAGCCAAAAGTTCGCCCAAATGCTTTTGCAGCAATTTATAATCGTTGATTACCACAAACTGTTTGCCATCGCGTTCACGTATTTCCACAGCACGGTCGCCATCGGTTTGCGATTTGTGATAGACCCATTTAGTAATGAGTTGACGGTTTCGCATGTGCGACTGTTCAATGTTTTTTCCAAGTTCAACACGCGTCAATTGCGTCATTAAACCATTCATAAAGTAACTGTAATATTGTGCTTTATAGGCAGAATCGTTGGGCAATAAGCCAAGTTCAACCATTTTTGGGTCGGCTACAAAATAAAGTCCAAACAAATCGGCACGCGTCTCTTCAATAACTGCTCCGTAAGCTTTGAGCGCATCGGGGTCAACTCCCGGCAACAATTTTCCCGAACCGTGTCCAAGACATTCGTGCAAATCGGTGTGCAAATTGTCGGTTTGACTTTTGTAGGCATCCATCAAAGCAATTTCGTTCTGACTCCACGCAAATTCTTCGAGAAATCCATTGCCGATAGCCGCTTGGTCGTAGGCTTCGGTAATATTTTCAATCGTTACCGATTTAGAACCATGCGCAACGCGAATCCAGTTGGCGTTCGGCAAATTAATGCCGATAGGCGTAGTCGGATAACAATCGCCCGCAAGAATAGCTGCCGTAATAACTTTTGCTGTTACGCCTTTCACTTCTTCTTTCTTAAACTCCTTATCCACAGGCGAATTATCTTCGAACCATTGCGCATTATTACTAATGATTGTGGTGCGTTTGGTGGCCTCTTCGTTTTTGAAATTAACCAGAGATTCCCAACTGGCTTTCATTCCAAGCGGGTCGCCATAAGTTTCGGTAAATCCGTTTATAAAATCGATAGTCAAAGTCGTGTCAGCCACCCAAAGAATAGCGTATTCGTCGAATGTACGCAAATTTCCCGTGCGGTTAAATTCAATCAATTTTTCAATAACGGCGCGCTGTTGGTCGTTTTCAGCTACATTTTTAGCTTTTTCGAGCCAATAAACCACTTTTTCGAGTGCTTCGGAATAGAGTCCGCCAATTTTGTAAACATCCTCCTGCACTACGCCATCGCGTTTCACTAATTTACTATTCAATCCGTACGAAATAGGTTCGGCATCGTTCGGATTTTTCATTTTAGCATAAAAATTTTCGGCTTCAAGTTGTGTTACACCATCGTAATAGTTGCAAGCCGATGTTTGAAGTAAATCTACTCCGGCTGCCTGATTGGTGCGCTTTGGCAAAATGTTCGGGTCAAAAATTACCGGAACAAGCGTTGCCAACAAATCGTCCACAGTACCGCCGTTCAGCGGCAATTTTTCGTTAGGCAATTTACGCACGGCATTTTCGAAAAAAACTTGCGAAAATTCGGGTGTAAATTTATCACCGGCATAGTGATGATGAATACCGTTCGACACCCAAACACGTTTCAAATAAATTTCTAACGCCATGAAATCGGCACTCGTTTTATCCTGATTTTCATCGGTATAGATAGCTTCGAGCACCTGACGAATCGGTAAATTATATTTGCAATTTTGGTCGAACATAATATCACGACCTTGCAACGCAGCCTCATTCAAATAATAAAGCATTTCCTGCTGACGCAACGACAATTTTTCAACATCGGGTACGCGATAGCGTAAAATTTGCATATCCGCAAATTGTTCGACCGTATAATCAAAAGTATCTATCGCCGGCGTAGTAAGAGCGTTTTTTTTGCCGCCGCAACCGACCAAAAGTAATGCTGCCATAGCTGTAAAAATAATTTTTTTCATTGTTGTTTGTATTGATACATTTATAAATATGATAAGAATTACAAATTTACAACTTTTTCGCAAAATAGACAATGTTTTTAATAATTGGCAGTTATTTTTTTATCTAACTTTGGTATACTCTTTGATAAAAACAAAAGAGAAACAAAAAGCACAAGCCAATTTTACGAAAAAATACTACGGCAAATAAGGTTCAAACGTTTTTTTTCGTATCTTTGTAGAATATTTTAATTTACAACAATGAAAACAAACAACGAAAAAAAGCCACGCTTCAATTTCGCCGATAAAAGAGAAAACATATCGGGCGGGCGCCGTGACGGCAACAGAAATGAAAACGCAAACAACAGATTTAAAAGACATGGGGACGATGAAACTCCACGTTTCAACCATTTCAATAAAGACAGAAACAACCAATCATACAACCGGAACAATGACGGTGAACAGCGCCAAAGCGGCTACCAACACAAGCCTTACGGCAACTACAACCGCCACGAAAATAATGATGAACGTCCCTACAAACGTTCTTATCAAACCGATAGAGAAAGAAACAACAACTACGACCCGAACAAAGTTTACAGTAAGAAAAAACAGTTTGAATACAAAAAGCAGTACATCGACTATAGTAAACCGATGCGACTTAACAAATTCATTGCCAATTCAGGACTTTGCTCGCGCCGCGAAGCTGACGAATACATTGCTGCCGGCGTGATAAGCGTCAACGGAAAAGTGGTAACGGAATTGGGCACAAAAATTATCCCCAACACCGACCGCGTACTTTTTCACGACCAATTGGTGCGTTCCGAAAAGAAAGTTTACATACTGCTCAACAAACCTAAAAACTGCGTAACCACTTCCAGCGACCCGCAAGAACGTCTTACCGTAATGGATTTGGTAAAAAATGCCTGCACCGAAAGGGTTTATCCCGTAGGGCGTTTGGACAGAAACACTACCGGCGTGCTCCTTATTACGAATGACGGTGATTTAGCATCGAAAATGATGCACCCGAAATACAATCGTAAAAAAATATACGAAGTGGTGTTGGACAAAGATTTAGAACAAGAAGATTTGAAAAAAATAAAAAGCGGTTTAATGCTTGCAGATGGCGAAATTCATGCCGATGAAGTGGAATTTACCAAAGAAGGCGTATTCAATCAAGTCGGCATCGAAATTCACTCCGGCAGAAACCGTATCGTGTGCCGTATTTTTGAACATCTCGGCTATAAAGTCATTCGTTTAGACCGCGTCTATTTAGCCGGATTGACCAAAAAGAATCTACCTCGCGGAAAATGGCGTTACCTTTCGGAGGAAGAAGTTAACTTCTTAAAAATGGATTAATCTTCGAGGAAAAAATGCAATGAAAAAAACACTTTATCCACTGAAATTCACCCCCATAGCAAAGCAAAAAATTTGGGGAGGCAACCATTTGCGGCAATTTTATCGCCACGATTTTGCTATGGAAAAAATCGGTGAAACATGGGATATTTCGGCTATGAAAGATAACGAATCGGAAGTTATCAACGGATTTTTGGCAGAAAACAACTTAGCCGAACTTGTAGAAGTCTATATGGGCGATTTGGTGGGCGAAAAAGTGTTTCAACGTTTTGGCGAAAAATTTCCGCTTTTAGTCAAACTTATTGATGCACAAGAAGATTTATCAATACAAGTTCACCCGAATGACCAAATTGCCGCCGAACGGCACCAAGATTGCGGAAAAACAGAAATGTGGTACATTTTAGCCGCCACGCCCGATGCCTCCATTACTCTGGGATTTAAAGAACCTATCAGCAAAGAAACATTAGCTAAAAAATTGGCTGACAACACCATAGAAAGCTGCCTCAATCGCATAGCTGTAAAACCCGGCGATATTTTCTTTATTCCGGCCGGAATGGTGCACTCCATAGGCAAAGGCTGTTTAATTCTTGAAATTCAGCAAGCCTCCGACCACACCTATCGCCTTTACGATTACAACCGATTGGATATCAACGGAAAACCGCGCGAGTTACACACCGATTGGGCGTTAGATGCCATCGACTATGAACGTTGGGAAGCGGAGAAAATAACGCCACAATGTGCCCCAAATGACATTAGCAATATAGTTGACCACAACTGTTTTACCACCAATATAATGCGCCTTACCAAGCCGCAGGAGTACAATTTAGCCACTATCGACTCCTTTGTACTCATCTCGTGCATACAGGGTCACGTAAGGTGCGATTTTGAAGACGACTATATTACCATTGTTGATGGCGAAACGGTACTTATACCCGCCGAAATGAATTCGCTGCAACTAATTCCTTCGGTAGAAAGCGTCTTATTAGAAACCTATATTAAATAAAGGTTCAAGATTAGTTAAGTAAAGATTATCTTTGCATAATTAATTGAAGACCAATGAGTAACAAGTATTTTTTTAGAGGCAGGATTTCAGACGAGAAATTTCGATTGATTTTAAAGCTTTTTTGCCTC